>Ga0247841_10002666_pt1 | contig 34963 bp, 22 predicted proteins | sample LaCruzMarch2015__2_FD_192410 | JGI IMG/M metagenome (GOLD analysis project Ga0247841, IMG submission 192410) | Freshwater microbial communities from meromictic Lake La Cruz, Castile-La Mancha, Spain - LaCruzMarch2015_18m | ecosystem: Environmental > Aquatic > Freshwater > Lake | place: Spain...
CGCGCGAGCGCGAGACGCAGCCGCGCGCCCGGCATATTCTTGAGGTCGTGCTGGAGAACGCCGCACTGGCGCGGCGCGACCGCATTCCCCTCTGCCAGGACACCGGCGTGGCCAATGTCTTTGTCGAGCTCGGCGCCGAGGTGCGCATCGTCGGCGGCTTGCTCGACGACGCGATCAACGATGGCATTCGCGCCGGCACGCGCCACGGCTACTTGCGCTGCTCAATGGTCAGTGATCCGCTGCGCCGGGTGAACACGGGCGACAATGCGCCCGGCGTGCTGGTCGTGCAGCCGGTCGCCGGCGCGACGCTGCGCATCACGGTCTGCCCCAAAGGCGCCGGCTGCGAGAATATGAGTCGCGCCAGCATGTTGCGCCCGGTCGACGGGCGCGCTGGCGTCACGCAGTTTGTCCTTGACACGATCCGCAACGGCGGCGCGAATCCGTGCCCGCCGGTAATGGTCGGCATCGGTCTCGGTGGTGATTTCGCGCAGGCGCCGTTGCTGGCGAAAAAAGCGCTGCTGCGTGCGATGGGCGCGCGCAATCCCGATCCGCTCTATGCCGAATATGAAATGGAGCTGTTGACCGCAATCAATGCGCTGGGGCTTGGACCACAGGCGCTAGGCGGGCTGACCACCGCGCTGGATGTCTTCATTGAAACGGCACCGTGTCACATCGCCAGCTTGCCGGTCGCCGTCTGCCTGAACTGCCACGCAACGCGCCACACGTCGGCGACGCTGTGAGTTGCTTGCAGTTTGCAGTAGCATTCATCCATTCTTTCAGCCTTCCGCTCGCCGCCAGCGCTTGCCGCCGGCCGCTGATTTTGTTACACTACCTGCGCTGATTATGAAACTATGCCTGTTGGCCTGCAATGTTTTTCTGCGCGAAGCGTGCCACTGCCTGGCGCGTTCGCCGCAGGTGGTTGATCCCGTCTTTCTCGAGCTGGGCGAGCATGCCCGGCCGGATGGCTTGCGCGCCATGCTCCAGGCGAAAATTGATGAATACAGCGCCGCGCCGCGCGGCTATGACGCCATCTGCCTGCTGTACGGCTTGTGCGGCAATGCCACCAATGGACTGGTCGCGCGCTCGATTCCACTGGTCTTGCCGCGCGCGCATGACTGCTGCACCGTGCTGCTGGGCTCGAAACACCGGTTTCGCGAACTGTTCGGCGACAATCCCAGCACGCCGTTCAGCTCGACCGGCTATGCCGAGCGCGGCGATTATTATTTGCGCCTTGACGAGGGCATGCCGACCGTGCATTGCGGTGATGCGTATGCCGACCTGGTTGCGCGCTATGGCGAGGAAAACGCGCGGTATGTCTGGGAGACGATGCATCCCGCCGGCGCGGCGGCCAGTCACAAAGCCGTCTTCATCGAGTTTGACGAAACGGCGCAGCCCGGCTTGGAACAACGCGTCCGCCAGCAAGCCGAACAGGAGCACAAGGAATTCACCTTGTTGCGCGGCGACCTGCGCCTGATCCGCGCCTTGCTCGAGGGCGCATGGGCTGACGAGGATTTTCTTGTCGTGCCGCCCGGCCAGTCGGTCGCGGCCGTGTATGATTGGGATGTCATTGTGCGCGCAGAACCTTTGCCTGGAGTTGCACCATGCTGATGGACTGGTTGCACACCGACACGTGTGATTACATTGTGCGCATCTGCGCAGCCGCGCTGTGCGGCGCGATTATCGGCTTCGAACGTGACCGGCATGGCAAAGCTGCCGGCGTGCGTACCCACTTGCTGGTCTCCGTCGGCTCGGCGCTTTTTACCATCATGTCGTTTGTCATTGCCGCCGCCGCGGGCCAAGCCAGTGATCCCGGCCGGATCGCCGCGCAGGTGGTGACCGGCATGGGCTTTCTCGGCGCCGGCACGATCATGAAGGAAGGCATGAATGTGCGCGGCCTGACCACGGCCGCCTGCTTGTGGACGGTGTCCGCCATCGGCATGACCTGCGGCGCGGCCCGCTATGGCCTGGCGGGCACCGCGACCCTGCTGACCATCGGCTTCCTGGTCGGATTGAATTACTTTGAGCAGTTGTATCACAAGGACATTGACCGCGTGCTCAAAATCACCTGCGCCCATTCGGTTGACGTGGCCACCCTGATTAGCTGCGTCAAACAGCACAACTTGGTGATTGATTCGCTCGACTTGACCCGCAATTATGACGATGACACGACCGTCATCCGCCTGCTCCTGCACATGCACGGCAGCTCGTTTGCCGACGCGCAGTCGAGTGCGCTGGTCAACAGCATTGAGGAATGCGGAGTGAAGCTGAAGTCGGTCAAGTGGGAGCGGCCGTAGAGCAACCAGTGATCAGTGATCAGTGGTCAGTAGTTGGTGCGCCGGTGCGCCGGTGTTCGGTATTCAGTCGCTGCCTGAGCCCTGAACCCGTTCGTATGCCGCACTTCATCCATTTCACTTCGTTGCTCGTCACTCGTCAATCTCTGCCGATTGTCGCTTGTCAATCACTGCGATTGAAGATTGACGATCAACGAGTGAAGAAGTACGAAGTAAAGACCTGATGAATATCCAATAACGAACACTCAATAAAAATGAATTGCCGCAATTCATTTTGCACAAAATGATTTTGCGGCAAAATCATTTTTCCCTGAACCCTGAACCCTGAACCCTGAATCCCGCCGCTGGCGGGACTCCAAGCAGCCCTGCTGCCCGCCACGGGCATCGGCGCCCTCAGCGCGTGATGTCCGCGCCGGGATAGAAATACAGCACAATCTGCTTGTAGGTGTAGTCGCGGTCGGCCATGCCCTTGCTGCTCCACTGGCACAAGCCGACGCCGTGGCCCCAGCCGCGCCCGGCAAATTCGAGCCGGTCGCCGCGGATGGCCACGTTGAACAAGGTTGATTTCAGCTTGTCATAGCCAAGGATGCGGCGGCAGTCCTCGCCGCTGAGTTCGCAGGCGCCGTGCGCCGAGCTGAATTGCAGGCGCGCCACGCGCCCGCTCGGATAGCGCTGCAGGACGCGCACCCCGGTGATCGGCCCGCCCGGCGTCTTGCCGTCCTGGCGCAGTTTCTCGCCGCAGTTCAGCAGCGCCACGGAAAAGCGCCAGAAATGATGCGGCGAATCGTTTTCAAAGTTGGAGCTGACGCCACGCGGGCTGTTCTTCACATCCGGGAAAATCAAGCGCGCCTCTTCCGTGCGACCCCCGCAACTGGTGTGGAAAAAGGCGCACAGGACATCGCCGTTGTAGGTCAGAATCTCGCCGCGCGTGTCCTGCACGGCTTTGCTCGTGCGCGGGTCTTCGGCGCTGGCGCCGCCGTAGAGTTGATGCGTCGGCGCAATCAGGTCATAATCATTGTTACTGTTGTGGCGCATGTGATACACGGCGAAACTGCGGCTGGCCACGGCTTGCGCGCACAGCGCCGCCTCCGGCCACGCCGCGAACGTCTCGCGCGGAATCACGCCCATCAGATACTCTTCGAGATCAAGATTGTTGACCGCCGTCAGCGTGCCGGCCTTGCCGACCAGTTCGAGTGCGCCGCGATACAAGACGCTGTTCACCCACAGACTTTGCGGCATATCCGGCACGATTGCCAGGCGGCTGGTGCCGAGCGCGCGGCCGTTCATGACAATCCCGCCGCCGACACTGGTGCAGGTGGCGGCCAGCGTCGCAAAGCGTTCCACGGCGCGGCGGCGCACCCGGTCATACAGCACGCCCGGCCCGGCCACTTTAAGCGTGACACTCGGCACGTTGCGCACCAGGGCGACGCGCACCGTCTGGCGCGGCGCGGGCGCGCGAATGGCGTCGCCCACCGGCCCGGGCAGCGCCTCGCGCATGCTGCTGCAACCGGCCAGCAGCGCCGCGCCAAGCACACATGCCGCCGGGTATACTGTTAGGATGCGAACACGCGGCATGGCCAATGCCACGACGCCTGCCAATGCTGCAACATATTTTGCCACCACGGCACGAAGACACGAAGAAGAACTGCGCTGCACCATACGTTGTTTTGTTATGAAAGCAATATGCACGGTCGTGCATGAAGGTACACCCTTCATTAATAATTCTTTCGCCGCGAAAGAATTAAGCGACTGGCAGCGCGGGCGCGGGGTCATCGCACCAGTTGTATGCGCTTGATCGGCAGATATACGACCCACGCCTTGCCCTTGACCAATTCGAGCGGCGCAAAGCCCCAGTAGCGGCTGTCCAGCGAATGCGCGCTGTTGTCGCCCATCATGAAAAAGCAATTGGTCGGCACCTGCACTTCACTCTCAATCGGATCGCCAATGCGGGCGCCGCGCTGAAGGCCCGCCTCGTACTCGCGATAGCGCGTGCCATTGATGTAGACCGCGTCCTTGATCGCGTCGCAGCCGGCCCGTTCCATCATGGTGATCAATTGCATGCGCGCATAGGGCGCGACCATTTCCATCAGCAATTCGTTGTTATTGCGCAAGGTGCCGATGAGCTGCGCCGGCGTTGGCACACTCCGCGGGCTGCTCAACATCTTGCAGACGGCCGCGGCGGCCGCCGGATTGGTTGCCAGTATGTTTGCCAGCCCGTATTCCATTATTTTCGAGACCTGGCGGCGCACTTCCGCATAATGCGTCGACAGCAGGCCGACATTCGTATAGCGCACGTAACTGGCCGTGGCCGGCGCATTGGTAACCATCCGGCCATTGACAAACAGGCGCCCGGCGCGAATGGCCAGCCGGTCGCCGGATGCGCCGCAGCAGCGCTTGATATAGTCAATCGCCGGGTCGACCGGATTCTCGAACACGACCACATCGCCGACCCGCGGCGCGTGCATGCCGCCAAAGCACAAGCGCTGATAGGGCATCTGCATGCGCCAGTTCAGCAGCGGCACCTTGATCGTGCCGCTCAGCCCATAGGGAAAGCGCAGCACCAGCAGATGATCGCCAAAGCCGCGGCCAAGGTCGTTTGCCCCGTACAAGGTCGGTTCCATCGAGCCGGTCGGAATCTTGAACAACTCGATCGTGTTGGATTTGATGAACAAGGCCAGCGGAATAATGATCAGCAATTGCAGCGCGGTCGAGAGCGCGTGGCGCCAACCGCTCTGCGGCGGCGTGGCAGGCATACCGGGAGAAGCAGCTTTCATGCACAAGTCCTGTCGGTGAAAACAAAAAGAATATTATACAGTTTTCGCCCGATTTTGGCTTGCCAACACTGCCCGCGGTAACGCCAGCACAGCAGCGCAGCGGAATTATACGCCGGGTACGGCTGCGTGCTGCAGGCAATTTTGCGCCACCTGCTGCACGCCGCACACCGCACGTCGGCTACGGGCAGAAATACATGTTTCGGCGGAAGGCACCGCGCACGGAACCGCCGACAAATTCTGCACCTCTGCAACCATAAATTCTCGTGCCGCACGAGAATTTAGTGATGTGCTGCGCGCCGCACGCCGTGCGGCGAAGGGAGCGCCGATCGCCGGATCGGCTGAAGGTAGGTGCGATCTCCCGATCGCATCCCTTGTCGTACGGGCGGGATATGGAAATCCCGCCGCCACTCAGCGGCACGGGCGTGCCGCGCTCCCCTCGGCAGCCGGCCGGCGGAACGCGTTCCGCGCGATGTGCTGCACGCCGCACGCCGTGCGGCGAAGGGAGCGCCAATCGCCGGATCGGCTGAAGGTAGGTGCGATCGCCTGATCGCATCCCTTGTCGCACGGGCGGGATATGGAAATCCCGCCGCCACTCAGCGGCACGGGCGTGCCGCGCTCCCCTCGGCAGCCGGCCGGCGGAACGCGTTCCGCGCGATGTGCTGCGCGCCGCACGCCGTGCAGCGGCGACGGGCAGAGATACCGACCGCTGGATGCATTTCCGCGTCTGCACCTCTGCAACCATAAATTATCGTGTCGCACGAGAATTTAGCAGAAACGCGCACCGCGAAGGGAATGCCGACCGCCGCTTTTTGAAGCATGCAGCACTTGCTGTATTTCTTGTTCTGCATTCATCATTCATCATTTCTGCAGACCCCCTTCAGCCGCAGGATCGCGGGAGTTTCTGCGCCTTGCGGGCGGTCACGCAATAGAGTCCTTCGCCGACGTGCGCCGAGCGGAAGCACAGGTTGCACGAGATGCACGCCGCCGGCGCACCATCACCCGCGTGCCAGCGGCTGGCCAAATTCGGTTCACGGATCAACGGCCGGCACAACGCCACAAAGTCCGTCACGCCGGTCGCCACCAATTCGCCGGCGGTGGCGACGTCACGAATGCCGCCGACCAGCAGCAAGGGCACGCGCACGTGTTGCCGGCATTGCCCGGCGGCCTCGCGATAGTACACGGACTGGGTCTTGCCGCGCCGGACGGGCGAATTGTTCCCTGAATAGCGCGTGCCGCCGCTAAGCTCGATCGCCGATACGCCCGCTTGTTCGAGCAGCCGGGCCAGCGCGCACATGTCATCGCGAGTCAGGCCACCCTCCACAAAATCCTCCGTGTTGATTTTGATCAGCACGGGATAGTCATGGCCCACTGCGGCGCGCACGGCCGCGACGGTCTCGACGACGATCCGGGCCCGCTGGTCAAGCGGCCCGCCGTAGTCATCGCTGCGCTTGTTGAAATAGCCGGACAGGAACTGGCTCAGGAGATAGCCGTGCGCGGCATGGATTTGCACGCCGTCGAATCCGGCTTGCTGGGCGCGCGCGGCGGCGGCGGCGAACGCGCGCACCACGGCCCGGATTTCGTCAAGCGCCATGCCGTGCGCGTCGTCGCCATTGGCATTTTTCATGGGTGAGGGGCCGATCGGCGGCAGGCCGGTGAGTTTTGGCAGCGCCTCGATGCCGGCGTGCGCCAGTTGCAGAACGATGCGGCCGCCGGCCGCATGCACGGCGCAGGCCATGGCGGACAAGCCGGGCAGCATGGCATCCGCATGCACGCCCAGCTTGCCGGGACTGGCCTGGCCCTCGCGGCTGACAAATGCGTGGCCGGAGATGATCAGGCCCACGCCGCCGCGCGCCAAGATTGTCATCATGTCAATCAGCGCGGGCGTGACCGTGCCATCGGGCGCGGCCAGGCCTTCCCATGTGGCGGAGCGCACCAAGCGATTGGGCACGCGCATCGACCCGATGGTGGTTTCTTCAAAAAGCGTCGCCATGCTTCCCCCAAAAAACGCGACAGGCACTAAAGTAGTGTCTCATAAATAGCTTGACAAATCAGAACTGTTCAAACAGGTTGCCTTCGTCATAACCTAAATCCCTCTTGCATCTCCCTTTTCCAAAGGGAGACCATAAAGCGCCTTCGCAAGCGCTCCGTCCCCCTTTGGAAAAATCCCTCCCCCGCCAAGCCGGGTACTCCCTTTACGAAAGGGAGATTGGGGTTGGGGGATTTTCTGCGATTTTGCCGTAGTAGTCAAATGTAAAGAAATGTTAAAGACACTACACTAGAGGCGCAGATCCTTGAGCCATTCCTTGATGACGTCCACCGCCGGAACTTTGCCGACCGATTTCACGACCGTCTGCACCGTGATCACCGCCGGCGTCGCGTCCACTTCGTAGCGTGCGATCTCCGTCGGATCGGTGACACATTCGACCGGCACAGCAATACCCAATTCCTTGATGGCCAGTGCAATATTATCCTTGGTCTCGTCGCAGGCGGCGCAGCCACCGCCCAGCACGAGCACTTTGCCGGTGTACTGCTTGAAGTAGCGGCGGACTTTGCGGTTGAGCCGCTCCTGGATCGCGCGCACCAGCTCATCGCGGCTGGGAATCCGGCTGACAAAGACAATTTCGCCGTCAATGCAAATGGTCGGCACGTTGCGCACCATCATGGCGGCCATGAACTCGACCGACTCTGGTATTTTGATTTTGTGTTCGCGCCAGATGATCAGATCCTCGAACAGCGGCGCCACGTTTCTGACGGCCTCGACCATGTACTGGCACGGCGCGCAGGCCTCCGAATCGAGGGTGATGACGTCCACGACCACTTTGTCGAGCGTGCCGTAGTCGCTCAGGTCGAGGTCACTATGGGTCTCGACGCGCGTCTGCAGCAGGGTGCGCGCGATGTCTTGCTGATACGGATCGCGCACGAGCTGGCCGATCACCTCGAGATTCGCCGGCGGGGTGGCATACGGAATGTCGCAGCCGGGCGCCAGCACATAGCCCTGTCCACCGCCGACGCCGATGCATTCGATCGCGTTGCGCAGGCAGTCCTCTTTCTTGCCGAACAGCAGCACGACTGTCAGTTGCAGATTGCCGCCGAAGGAAATGCCGTGGCGGGCGCATATTTCGCGCACAAAACCGAGCTGGATGTTTTCGTCAATCGAGATGTTGTCCGGCTTGGTGCGGCACATCTCCTCGATGTTGGCCTGGGCGTGGCCGCAGACAAAGAAGGACGAGAGCTTGCCGCGGGCGCGAATGGCGTCGAAGATCGGCGTGACAAAGGGCGTGACGAACTCGCGGAAATGTTGCGGGCCGATCTGGCTGGTCATGGGATCCACCATCGCGATGACATCGCAGCCGGCATCCATATAATAGCCGGCCACGGCCACGGCGACCTCGCGGCAGAAGCCCAGTACTTCGCGCATTGTTTGCGGATCGTCATACATCAGCATGAAGACATGCGGCCCGAGCAGGTGCAGCGCGAGCGTGAACGGGCCGGTGATCAGGCCATACAAGGCCGTCTCTGGCTGTTGCGCGGCCAGCCGGCGCGCGGCTTCCAGCACGAGCGGCAGCCGGCCTTCGTCGGCGCGCGGCACATGCAGGTCGGCCAGCGTGCGGCTGAGCAGCGGATGGGATGCGACGGCGGGCGGGTTTTCTTCGGCCCAGACCAGGTCGCAGCCGAGAATTTCGGCCTCGATCTGCAAGTCGAACGTGACCGGAATGCCGTCGGCTTGGTAACGCTGGATCGCCGCTTCGGCGCCGCGCACGATCAAGTCCGCGGACAGAAAATAGTCGCGCGCGCTGACGCCCAGCAACGCCGCGCCATGACAGCCGACAAACGGCACCCACGGCACGCGCGCCGTCGCCTGATTGCGCAGCGCGGCCAAAACCAGTTCTTTGCCATTCATGCATTACTCCTGATGTTATTGCTCTTCTATTGAACACAATTCCGCGATAATTCGCAACTGCCCAGATGCAGCGGTGACTACTTATTGCAAGGCGGGGCGGGGCCATGCATTGACCGTTGACAGGTCCGGGGCGCGGCAAAACCGGTTATCGACAGCGGATGCGCAGCGCGAGAACGACAAGTAACGGACTGACAAAACATAGCAGACATGATCACCATGATTTACCATGATTGCGGCCAATGGCCGCAGGCACGGCCTACGTGTAGTCGCCGCGGATTACCATGTACGATCATGTAAATCCTGTCAATGGTATAGCGCTGCCGATATACCAATAAATAAGATTCGCCGTCATGCGGCGATTGCTGTGATCTACATTCGCAATTCCTTGTTCATTATTCAAGATTCCACACTCAGGCTCCACCCACTCGCTTGCCTGTGCGCGCGCGAATCGCTATACTACTGGCCATGACAACCATGGTGCCCCAACGTGTTTCCGTCGCGGTCATCACCGCCAATCGCAGCGATTTGCTGATCGCCTGCCTGCGCTCGCTGCAGGCCGGCACGTATCCGCTGCACGAAATCCTGGTGTATGACAATGGCTCGACCGACGACACCGCCGCGCGCCTGGCCGCCGAATTCCCGGCCGCGCGCCACATCCGCCACACGCGCAACATGGGCCTGTCGTATTGCCACAATCGCGCCATGCACGAGTTCAGCGGCGATTGCGTCTTTCTCGTCGACGATGACAATGAAGCCGAACCGGACATGCTTGAGCAAATCGTGCGGCACATGTATGCCGCCGGCCACGCGCGCATCGGCATTGCCGGCCCGGTCATCATGGATTTTTACGCCAAGGAAAGCGTGGTGCTGACGGGCGGCGCCACCAGTTTGTGGACCGGCCGCAATCTGCTGAACACCAAGCGCCTGGCCGATGCGCCGGCAATCATGCCCAGCCTGCGCGCGCCGAATTCAACGCTGATCCGGCGCGAAGTCATCGATGATGTCGGGTATATGGACGAGCAATTATTTTCGACCTCGGCGGACGAAGACTACATCCGGCGCATGGCCGCGCGCGGCTGGCGCTGCGATTTCGTGCGTGATGCCGTGATCTATCACAAAGCCAAGCCGTCCGACACCTATGCCCGCCAAGTCGGCCTGACCAATCCGGCGCGCGCTTACATTCTGGCGCGCAACCGCACGGTGCTCATTCGCCGCTATAGCCGCTGGTATCAGTTGCTGGCGTTTTTGTGCGTGTGGCAATGGCTGTGGCATGCCTTCTACTTGCATGTGCTGGTGTGGCGCTCGCCCGACCTGCGCATGCGGCGCGCCTATCTGCGCGGGATCCGCGACGCCTGGCGCTATTGCATGACCGGCGCGCTGCCGCCGCTCGACGCCGTGCTGGCCTTGCTGTAACCGCATTGTTTGACTGCGGATGCTGCAGCACCCCACGCCCCCGCCGCGGCGCAGCGCCGAAGGGAGCGCGGCACGCCCGTGCCGCTGAGGGTAGGCGGGATCACCGCATCCCGCCAATGCCAGAAGATGCGATCGGGCGATCGCACCTACCTTCAGCCGATCGGGCGATCGGCGTTCCCTTCGCCGCACGGCGTGCGGCGTGCAGCGCTGAACGCTGCACTCTGCGGCGCAGCGCCGAAGGGAACGCGGCACGCCCGTGCCGCTGAGGGTAGGCGGGATCACCGCATCCCGCCAATGCCAGAGATGCGATCGGGCGATCGCACCTACCTTCAGCCGATCGGGCGATCGGCGTTCCCTTCGCCGCACGGCGTGCGGCGTGCAGCGCTGAACGCTGCACTCTGCGGCTCAGCGCGTAAAGCCCCACTCCAGCAGCGCTTTCGCAAAATCGTCGCGCACGCGCTTGTGCTTGACGCCAATCACGACCGCGATCAGGCGCTGGCCATTGCGGCTGGCCGTCACGGTCGCGGAAAAACCGGCCCGGCTGTAATAGCCCGTCTTCAGCCCGTCCACGCCGCGCACACTTTGCACCAGCCGGTTGTGATTGACCAAGTTGAACGTGCCGTGGCGAAACGTGTCGGTCCACGTGCCGGCCCATTGCATCAGCACGCGGTGTTTCAAAGCCTCGCGCGCCAGCAAGGCCATGTCGAGCGCGGTGCTGACATTGGCACCGGCGCGGCCGGGCAAGCCGTGCGGATTGTAGTAGCGCGTGTGCTGCATGCCCAACTCCCGGGCGCGCGCATTCATCTGTTGCACAAAGGCGCGCTCCGAGCCCGCCACCGTCTCGGCCAGTGCATAGGCCGCGTCATTGGCGCTGACGATCATCAAGGCTTTCAGCAATTCCGCCAGGGTGAATGTTTCGCCGGATTTTAAGTACACCTGGCTACCGCCAATCAAGGCCGCATTGCGCGAGACCTTGACGGCATGATTGAGCGACAAGGCCTGGCGCTGCACGGCTTCGAGCGCCAGGACGGCGGTCATTACTTTGGTCATCGAGGCGATTTCGTGCGGCGTGCGCGCATTTTTCGACCAGAGCACGCGGCCGGACGTTGCATTGATCAAAATCCCGGCCGGAATGAGCGCCACGTTTTTAAGGGCAAGGTCGTTGCCATTGCGCGCGCCGTCATACGACCAGACACGCGCAAAACCATCCCGCCCGGCCAGTTGCTGCACGACCGGCGCCGGCAAGAGCTGCGGCGCCTGCGGCGCGGCATCCGGCACGCGCAGCAGGCGCTCCTGCTGGGGAAACGCCGTCGGCGTGTACGGCAGATTGGTGAACAGCAGCGCGGGCGGTTTTAGGGGCGCGGGCGGCGGCACAGGCGTGCGCTCTTCAAGCAGGAGCCACGCGCAGATGGCGATCACCGCCATCCCGAAGACCAGGAGTATGCCATGAAGTATTTTGTGGGCCAGCATTGTAATGCGCGTGTCATAGGGCGCGCGCCATTATAGTAGAAGTGGGCGCGCGCGTCAAACCGCAAATATTTTCGTCAATTCTTTCGCCGCGAAAGAATTGTGAATGCAGCTGTTGCGATGTGGGAGGTGATTCCACCCGGCGAATGCTGCTGCTTCGCGGCGCGGCGGCCGCTGCCTTACTCGGTATTCGGCTGGCTTGGATAGTCCCGCCAGCGGCGCATGCACGTCAACTTAACAAATACATCTGTCTGAAATTCCGATATAGGGGAAAACGCGAACCTGACGTAGTCAAATCTGTTGTGGATCCTGCGCATGCATATGAGGTAGGGCGACCGCCGTTGTGGCTCCTGCGTATGAGGTAGGGCGGCAGGCCCTGACCGCCGTTGCTGTCTGCGCGCGCACGCCGGTGATAACATGGCACAGCGACGACCGCGGCGGTCAAGGGCCTGACCGACCTACCTGTCTGCGCGCACGCGCCGGCGGCTCCCGTTCTTATAGCGGATTTTCAGACGAATCCCGGAAAGGGCTGTTTGACTTCCACCCGCGGGATGCGTATAATCTCACTGCATTATGTAACTCACTTGAGGTGGAAAGCAAGTATGCCCCTGAAGAAATCAGAACTCTACAGTTCTCTCTGGAGAAGTTGTGATGAGTTGCGCGGTGGCATGGACGCATCCCAATACAAAGACTATGTGCTGGTCCTGCTCTTCGTCAAGTATGTATCCGACATGTATGCCGGGCGCAACGACGCGCTGCTGACCGTGCCGCCGGGCGGCAGTTTCGCCGACATGGTCGCGCTCAAGGGCGACAAGGAGATTGGCGACAAAATCAACAAGATTATCAGCAAACTCGCCGAGGCCAATGACCTGAAAGGCGTGATTGACGTGGCCGACTTCAACGACGCGGACAAGCTCGGCAAGGGCAAGGACATGGTGGATCGCCTCTCCAACCTGATCTCGATTTTTGCCAATCCGGCCCTCGATTTTCGCAGCAACCGGGCCGAGGGCGATGACCTTCTGGGCGATGCGTACGAGTACCTGATGCGCCATTTCGCCATTGAATCCGGCAAGAGCAAGGGCCAATTCCTGACGCCAGCGGAAGTCTCGCTCATCATGGCCATGGTCATCGGTATCGCCAAGGCCACGCAAGCCAAGCAGACCATGTACGACCCGACCTGTGGTTCGGGCTCGTTGCTCTTGAAAGCCCATGACCAAGCGCCGGTGGACGTGACCATTTATGGCCAAGAAATGGACAATGCCACGGCGGCCTTGGCGCGCATGAACATGATCCTGCACGATTGCCCGACGGCCGTTATCTGGCAGGACAACACGCTGTCAACGCCGCATTTTGTGAACAATGACGGCACGCTCAAGACGTTTGACTTCGTCTCCGCCAATTTCCCGTTCTCCACGAAATCATGGAGCAACGGCTTTGATCCTGCCAACGATGTGTATGGCCGCTTTGCCTTCGGCATCCCGCCCCAGAAGAACGGTGACTATGCCTTCCTCCTGCACATTCTGGCGTCCATGAATAGCACCGGCAAAGGTGCGGTCATTCATCCCCACGGTGTCCTGTTTCGCGGCAACGCCGAGGCCGACATTCGCAAACAAATTGTCCGGCGGGGCTACATCAAGGGCATCATCGGCCTGCCTGCCAATCTTTTTTATGGAACGGGCATTCCCGCCTGCATTCTGGTGCTGGACAAGGAACACGCCTCGGCTCGCAAGGGCATTTTCATGATTGATGCCTCGAAGGGCTACATCAAGGACGGCAACAAGAACCGGCTTCGCGCCCAGGACATTCACAGAATTGTGGACACATTCAACCGCCAAATCGAAATCCACGGCTATTCACGGATGGTGCCGCTGGCCGAGATCAGCGACCCGAAGAACGATTTCAACCTGAATCTCCCGCGCTACATTGACAGCACCGAGCCGGAAGACTTGCAGGACATTGATGCCCACCTGTGCGGCGGCATTCCCAACAGTGACATTGATGCGCTCCAGAAGTACTGGGACGTGTTTCCCGCGGTGCGCACGGCATTGTTCAAAGCGGCCAAACGATCTGGCTACTCTGAACTCAAGGTCGCCACCAGTGAGATCAAGCCGGCCATTTTTGGTCATGCCGAGTTCACGGCGTTCAACGAAACAGTGACCAAGCTGTTTGGCAAATGGCGCAAGGCCAACACACCAACTCTGAAATTCATTGAGATTGGGAGAAAACCCAAGGCGCTCATCGCAGAATTGTCCGAAGACTTGCTCGAAACATTTCGCAAAGCACCGCTGCTCGATCCCTACGATGTGTACCAGCACTTGATGGATTATTGGGCGGCCACCATGCAGGACGACGTGTACCTGCTCGTGCAAGATGGCTGGCAGGCCGTCGTGGATGGCAAACCCAACTCAGACTTGATCCCGTCCGCGCTGATTGTCGCCCGCTATTTTGCCAAAGAGCAGGCGGCCATTGCGCAACTGGAAGCCGACCGTGACGCAATCACCCGTCAGATGGAGGAGCTCGACGAGGAACATGGCGGCGAAGATGGCGCGCTGGCCGATGCAAAGACGGACAAGGGCAAGCTGAGCAAAGCGAGCGTCAGAGAGAGGATGAAACAATTGATAATTGACAATGGACAATTGATAATTGATAATGGGCAGGGGAGAATTGACAATGGACAATTGATAATTGATAATGGGAGATTGAGAAGGGAGAGGGCGGTGGCAGAGCAGGACGAGGTGGAAGTGCGCGTGCTGCGTGAGTATCTGGCGCTTGTCGAGAAGGAAAGTGAGGTCAATAAAAGTGTGAAGGACGCGCAGAAAACACTTGATGCGGCGGTGGCCAAGAAATACGAGAAACTGACGGTTGAGGAGATCAAGATCCTGGTGGTGGACGACAAATGGTTGGCTGCATTTGCCACCGATGTGCAGTCGGAACTGGACCGCGTATCACAGGCGCTGACCGGCCGCATCCGCCAACTGGCCGAACGGTATGCCAGCCCGATGTATCAGATTACGGCAGAAGTTGAAGTCTTGGCTGCCCGCGTGGACGGGCACCTCAAGAAGATGAGGGGGCCATCGTGAACAAGGAAACCGTCTGGTTAAGCCAGGATCAGATGGCGCAGGTGTTTGACGTCAGGCGGCCAGCCATCACCAAGCATCTGGCTAACATATTCAAGACAAATGCGTTGGACGCCAATTCAGTTCGTTCCATTTTGGAACATACTGCTGCAGACGGCAAAACCTATCAAATCCAAGCGGCATGCCGCGGCTTCGTTGATGCCATGGCAACAAGCGCGGGATTTCCGTGGGAAAAATGGCGCTCTGGTCCCCCTTTCGGCAAAATCCCTCCCCCCGCCAAGGCGGGGTACTCCCTTTACGAAAGGGAGACTGGGGCGGGCGCAGCGGCGCCGGGGTCGCAGCCGTCCCCCTTTGGAAAAGGGGGTGCGGGGGATTTCTTGCACGCCGGTTGCCACACCTCACGCCCAATCTGCGTCATTTCCCTACTAGTAGGCGCATTGCGCTTTTCCACTCCTTCGATAGTCAATAATTTTTCCCACGGAAATCCCGGAAGAGGCCTTGCGGACGACAACGAACAATTGGGCATGGAGCGTGGAAAATGAGCGCCGCCAAGGTCGCGCAGCATCTGCGCAAGATGGGAGTTGCCTCATGAAAGAATCCCACATCATCGAGTTCAAAGAGACGTGGCGGGACGATTGCCTGAAATGGATTTGTGGCTTTGCCAATGCCGCGGGCGGCACGCTCGTCATTGGCAAGAATGACAAGGGCGTCCCAGTCGGGCTTGCCAATGCCGCCAGACTGCTCGAGGAGCTGCCCAATAAAATCCGGGATGTGCTCGGCGTCATGGCCGATGTCCGCCTCGTGAAGGAAGCCGGCAAAGAGCTGGTCGAAATCCGGGTCGCGCCGTATCCAAGCCCGATCAGTTGCCGCGGCGAATATTACTATCGCAGCGGCAGCACCAAGCAGGAATTGAAAGGCGCGGCCTTGGACCGCTTCATTCTGCGCAAGTACGGCCGCACCTGGGACAGCGCGCCGTGGCCGCACGTCGCCGTGCGCGACCTGTCCAGGCCGGCACTGGCGCTCTTCAAGAAGCTCGCCCGCCAAAGTCAGCGCATGACGGCGGAGCTGCTGCGCGGCTCCGCCGCCAGCCTGCTCGAGAAACTGAATCTGGTCGAAGGCGCGTACCTCAAGCGGGCCGCGCTGCTCCTCTTCCATCCCGCGCCCGACCGTTTTTTCAGCGGCGCCTTCGTCAAAATCGGCTACTTCCGCGGCAACGTCGATCTGGTCTACCATGACGAAATTCACGGCGACTTGTTCACCCAAACGCAACACGTCATCGACCTGCTGCTCACCAAGTATCTGAAGGCCGCCATCAGCTATCAGGGCATTCAGCGCATCGAATCGTTTCCCGTGCCACCGGAAGCCCTGCGTGAAGCCGTGCTCAACGCGCTGATTCACCGCGACTATGCCAACACCGCCCCGATCCAGATTCGGGTCTATGACCACCGCCTCTGCATCTGGAATCCCGGCGTGCTGCCCGAAACGTGGACCGTGCGCAAATTGTTTGCCCAGCACGCATCCTGCCCGTACAATCCCCTCGTTGCCAATGCCTTTTTCCGCGCCGGTGAAATCGAGGCTTGGGGCCGCGGCATGCAACGCATCCTGGATGCCTGCCACGCGGCCGGCACGCCCAAGCCCAAGGTTACCTATGACCCGAGCGATCTCTGGTTCGAGTTCCCCTTCGCGCCCGAGTATCTGCGGCTGATCGCCGCACCGGCGCAGCCGGTCGGAAGTTCGGAGAAAACCATCCAGGAATCTGTGGGGAAAACTGTGGGGAAAACTGTGGGGAAAACTGTGGGGAAGGCAAAAGAGCGCATTCTTCGCGCTATGACACAAAACCCCCGCATTACGCGGGAAATACTCAGTCAGGAAACCGGATTGTCTGTTAGAGGTGTTGAGTGGAATCTGGCCGAGCTGAAGAAAGAACAGCGCATAAGACGTGTCGGCCCCGACAAAGGCGGCCATTGGGAGGTGCGGCCATGAGCGCCATCCCGCCCGGCTACAAACAGACCGACGTCGGCGTCATCCCAGAGGAGTGGGAAGCTGTCCCACTCAAATCCATCACGCCGCAGAACCGTAAGAACGGAATTGTGGACGGGCCATTTGGTTCAAACCTAAAAACTATTCACTACCGCACATCAGGCATTCCAATCATTACGAGCGGATACGTGACGGACGGAAGATTTTACGCGGACAAGTACCTATACGTGGATCGCGCAAAATTTCTGGAGGAGAAACGCAGCGCAGTTCAGCCAGGCGACATTGTGATGGCCAAAATCGGAGAGCGTTGCGGAGCGAGCGCAATACTTCCCCTAACTCATGAAATTGGGATTCTTTCAGGCAACGCTTTGAAAATCACCGTCGATGAATCGCGCCATTCCACTTTTTACGTCTGGCAAGTCCTTTGGAATTTGCATATTTCTGGGAAGATGGAGGTGTTGAGAACCACGGGTGCGCAACCCGCTCTTTCGATGGCTAATCTAAAACGATATAAGATTCCTGTTCCACCAACGAAAGCAGAACAAAACACCATCACGACGGCGCTGGCGGATGCGGATGCGCTGATCGCGGCGCTGGACAAGCTGATCGCCAAGAAACGCGACATCAAACAAGCCGCCATGCAGCAACTCCTCACCGGCAAGAAGCGTCTGCCGGGCTTCAGCGGGGAGTGGGAGGTGAAGAAACTTGGCGAGATTGGTTCTTTTTCGAAAGGGAAAGGCTTGTCCAAGGGCGAATTAGCCGATTCCGGCAGTGTGCCTGCTATTCCATACACAGCAATTTATACTAATTATGCGGAAGTTATCGTTTGTTCTAAAATCACGCACTTCGTCAATTCGACAAGAAATAGAGCTATCATCAATGGTGCGCATTTGTTAATTGCGGGTTCATCGAATATGCTGGAGAACATCGGCAAGGCTACGGCATACATTGCCAACAAAGATGTTGCTATTGGCGGCGACATCATCATTTACAGAACATCTGTGAACATTTGTTTTTTGTCCTATTTGTTAAGCACGAGACCGCACCGCAACAAAGTGGTCTTTCTATCTCAGGGAAGCACTATACGGCATGTGTATCGCTCCACCTTCGCAGGATACGAAATTACCTTGCCTACCAACCGTGAGCAAATCGCCATTGTCAACGTGCTGTCCATCATGGACGCGGAGATTGCAGCGCTGGAGCAGCGACTGGACAAGACAAAGGCGCTGAAACAAGGCATGATGCAGGCGCTATTAACCGGAAGAATACGGCTTGTTTAATTGACAATTGATAATTGACAATTGATAATGAATACTGAACAATTGACAATTGATAATGAATACTGCACAATTTACAATTGATAATGGATAATTGATAATGGACTGCAAGTAATGCAATGGAGAATGGAGAAGGGAGAATGAGCGGGAATGTTATTATGGAGAAATCGTTCGCGTTTGCGCTGCGCATCGTGAAATTGTACAAGTTCCTGTGCGAGGAGAAACGCGAGTTTGTGCTGAGCAAACAAGCGCTGCGCTCTGGCACGGCTATCGGCGCACTGGTGCGCGAAGCAGTCCAAGCGGAAAGCAAGCCGGACTTTATTCACAAGCTGGCCATCGCCCTCAAGGAAGCCAATGAAACCAATTATTGGCTCGACCTGCTCCACCAGTCAGGCTATATCAATGACAAAAGCCACGCGGCCATCAGCGCCGACCTGGCTGAACTGCTGAAATTGCTGACCGCCATCATCAAGTCCGCAAAAACAAACAAACCACCCCGTTGAACCCTCCCCTTCTTCAATGTCAATTATCAATTGTCAATTGCCTCTGTCCATTGTCAATTATCAATTATCCATTGTCAATTATCCAGATTCTTCCGGGATTTCCGTGAAAAATAGCAGGGGCAGCAACAGCGAACCCGAAACCCCACTCCAAATGCGCCACACGAACAGCAACGGAGAAGACAGTCTTGCCTTGGCGCGGGTCTGCCATCCCCCTTTCGGCAAAATCCCTCCCCCCGGCAAGCCGGGGTACTCCCTTTACGAAAGGGAGACTGGGGCGGGCGCAGCAGCGCCGGGGGATTTCGTGTGCAGCGGGTGTCTGATGCGTCGCCCTATCTGCTTGCGCCATACCAGCGCGGGCTTTGGACTCTTGCATCCCAAGCACACTCAGCAAAATATCCCACGGCAATTCCGCAAGCGCCTTTTAATTATCCATTGCCGCTGTCCGCTGTCCATTGTCCATTATCAATTATCAATTCTCCCCCTCCCTCTCCACTTTCCATTATCAATTGTCAATTATCAATTATCAATTCTCCCCCTCCCTCTCCACTTTCCATTATCAATTGTCAATTATCAATTATCAATTCTCCCCCTCCCTCTCCACTTTCCATTGTCAATTATCAATTATCAATTATCAATTGAATAACTTATGACCACCATCGGGCAGATTGAACGAAAGACGCAGCAGCGTGTAGTGACGCTGTTCCGCGACACGCTGAAGTACGACTGGCTCGGCAACTGGGAAGACCGCGAGAACAACCGGAATATCGAGCACAAACTGCTGCGGACATTTCTGAAGGAGAAGCAAGGGCATGATGAAGCATTGATTGACAAAGCTCTGTACCAACTCGACAAGACGGCGGGCGACACGAGCAAGGGCCTCTATGACCGGAATCGTGCCGTGTACGACTTGCTGCGCTATGGCGTCAAGGTCAAGGCCGATGTCGGCGAGAACACCCAGACCGTGTTTGTGATTGACTGGCAAAATGTGGAGAACAATCACTTTGCGATTGCGGAAGAAGTGACCGTCGTGCCGGCCGATGGGGCGGCACACGCGAAGCGCCCGGATATCGTCTTGTACGTGAACGGCATTGCGCTGGCCGTCTTGGAATTGAAACGTTCGACGGTCTCGGTGGCCGAAGGCATCCGCCAGAATCTTGCGAATCAAGACAAGAAATTCATTGAGCATTTCTTTGCGACGATCCAGCTGGTCATGGCGGGCAACGACACGGAAGGCCTGCGCTACGGCACGATTCAGACGCCCGAAAAGCACTACTTGAAATGGAAAGAAGACAGCGCCATTGAGAATCCGCTTGACCGCGCGCTCGTGCAGTTGTGCGGCAAGCCGCGGCTGCTGGAGGTGATCCACGATTTTGTTGTGTTCGACGCCGGCACGAAGAAACTCTGCCGGCATAACCAGTATTTCGGGGTGCGCGCAGCCCAGCAACATGTGCAGCGGCGCGAGGGCGGCATCATTTGGCACACGCAGGGCAGCGGCAAGAGCCTCCTCATGGTCTGGCTCACCAAATGGATTCGCGAGCATGTCAAGGACGCGCGCGTCCTGATCATCACCGACCGCAGCGAGCTTGACAAGCAAATCGAGGCGGTGTTCAAGGGCGTCAACGAACACATCTACCGGACCAAGAGCGGCGCGGACCTGCTTGCCACATTGAACGCCACGATGCCGTGGCTGCTGTGCTCGTTGATTCACAAGTTTGGCGGTGAAGACGAGCCGGATGTCGCAGGTTACGTTGCGGAACTCAAGAAGGCGTTGCCCGCCGGCTTCAAAGCCAAGGGCGATTTATTTGTGTACGTGGATGAATGCCATCGAACCCAGTCGGGCGCGCTGCACGAGGCCATGAAGCAGATTCTGCCGGAAGCGCTGTTCATCGGCTTTACCGGCACGCCGCTGTTGAAGGCCGACAAGCAGAAAAGCATTGAGGTTTTTGGCGGCTATATTCATACCTACAAATATGATGAGGCGGTGCAGGATGGCGTGGTGCTCGACCTGCGCTATGAAGCACGCAAGATTGACCAGAGCATCAGCGCGCAGGAGCGCATCGACCAATGGTTTGACTCGAAGACCTGCGGGCTGACGGCGCTGGCCAAAGCGCAGCTCAAGCAGCGGTGGGGCACGATGCAGAAAGTCCTGAGCTGCAAAGAGCGGCTGGAGCGGATTGTCGCCGACATCCTGCTCGACATGGCGACGCGCGACCGGCTGAAGAGCGGGCACGGCAACGCGCTGCTGGTGGCCGGCAGCATTTACGAGGCGTGCAAGTACTACGAGTTGTTCGACAAGAGCGAGCTCAAGGGCAAATGCGCCATTATCACGTCGTACACGCCGTCCATTGCCGACATCAAAGGCGAGACCAGCGGCGAGGGCGAGACGGAAAAGTTGCATCAATATGAGATTTATCGCCGGATGCTGGCCGACTGGTTCAACGAGCCGGCCGACAAGGCCGTCAACCGGGCGGATGAGTTTGAAGACGCGGTCAAGAAAAAGTTTGTCAAGGAACCCGGCCAGATGAAGTTGCTGATTGTGGTGAACATGATGCTGACCGGTTTTGACGCGCCGCCGGCGACCTATTTGTATATTGACCGCGAGATGCGCGACCACGGCTTGTTCCAAGCCATTTGCCGCGTCAACCGGCTGGACGGCGAAGACAAGGACTACGGCTACATTATCGACTACAAGGATCTGTTCAAGAGTTTGCAGGGCGCGGTTGCGGACTACACCTCGGCCGCGTTTGACGGGTATGCCAAGGAAGAAGTGGCGGGGCTGTTGAAAGACCGGCTGAAAGCGGCGCGGGAGCGGCTGCGCGAGGCACTCGAACAAGTGCGCGCGCTGTGCGAACCGGTCGAGCCGCCGAAACATCAAATGGCATACCTGCGCTACTTCTCCTCGAAAGAGTCGGGCAATGCGGAACAGCTCAAGGAAAACGAGCCGCAGCGGTTGTCCTTGTACACACTGACCGCCGCGCTCGTGCGCGCCTATGCCAACATCGCCAACGAAATGGCGCAGGCCGGTTACAGCCCGGCGGAGACGGAGGCCATCAAGCAGGAAGTCGTCTTTTACGAGAACCTGCGTAATGAAGTGAAACTGCACAGCGGCGACGCGATTGACCTGAAGCAGCACGAGCCGGCAATGCGCCACTTGATTGACACCTACATCCGTGCAGAACCGAGCGAGAAGCTGTCGGCCTTTGACGACCTGTCGCTGATCGAGCTGATCGTCGATCGCGGCGTGGATGCGGTACAAGCGTTGCCGGACAAGATCAAGGCGAGCAAAGAGGCCACGGCGGAGGCCATCGAGAACAACGTGCGCAAGCTCATCATCGACGAGCAGCCGATCAATCCGAAATATTATGAGAAGATGTCCGCATTGCTGGACGCGCTGATCGCGCAGCGCCGCAAGGAGATGCTGGAGTATGCGGAGTACCTGCGCCAGATTGTCGCGTTGACGAAGAAGGTGAAAAATCCCGAAACGGGCGGCACGTATCCGGAGCGGATGAACACGCCTGGCAAGCGCGCCCTGTATGACAATCTCGGCGGCGACGAGAATCTGGCCAGTGCCGTCCATCAAGCCGTGCATGACAGCCGCCAGGATGATTGGCGCAACCACCGCGTCAAAGTGGTGAAGGTGAGGCACGCAATCAAGGCGGCGCTGCTGGCCCAGGAAGGAGAGCGGACGGCAACGTATCCGCAGGGTGCCGGCGAGGACTTCGACGCCAAGGTCGAGCGCATCATCGAGTTGGTCGGGAACCAGAGTGAATACTGATACGCGCCAGATGATGGTCAGCGGCATCGCTGTCGAAGTGGTGCGGAAGCGGATCAAGAATGTCCACTTGGGCGTCTACCCGCCGAATGGCCGCGTGCGCATTGCCGTGCCGCTGGCCGTGAACGATGCGGCGGTGCGCCTGGCGGTGATCGGCAAACTGGGGTGGATCAAACGACATCAGGCGCGCTTTGCGGCCCAACCACGCCAGTCGGCGCGGGAGATGGTCAGCGGCGAAAGCCATTATTTCTGCGGCCAGCGCTACCGCCTGTGCGTCGTGCATGGCGATGGTGTGCGCGGCGTTGTGCTGAAGAATAACAGTGTCATGGAAATGCAGGTGCCCCAAGGGACAAGCATTGCCCAGCGCGAGCACATATTGCAGATATGGTATCGTCAGCAACTGCGGCACATGATCCCGCCCCTGCTGGATAAATGGCAGACCGCAATGGGCGTGCAGGTCGCCGAGTGGGGCATTAAGCGAATGAAGACCCGCTGGGGCAGTTGCAACCCGAAAGCCCGGCGCATCTGGCTCAACCTTGAACTGGCCAAGAAGCCGGCGCATTGCCTTGAATACATTGTTGTCCATGAACTGGCGCATTTGATCGAGCGAAAGCACAACGAGCGGTTTGCGGCGGTCATGCAGCAACACATACCCCAATGGCGGCAGTATCGGGCAGAGCTCAACCACACGCCGCTTGCGCACGATGAGTGGAGCTATTGAGATGCGAGTGCGTCCAGCGCTTTTTTACTTATGTTCTGTCGAGGGAAACGGATTTGAAAACGGCGGAGTGCGCCATGCTGTTGTGGAGCGCGGCAGCCGTGCTCCCGCTTTTGCCGCGGCCAGCCATGCTGGGCTGTCTTCTGCGAGCATGGCTCGCACACACAAAGCGGCAGTATGGCTGCCGCACTCCACCGTGCCTGCGGCACAGTCGCCAACGCCAGCCCTTGTCGTCTGCCAACTATGCGTGCTATAGGTCAAGCTATTTATGACGCACGATACTATCACCGGTCTAAATTCTCGCGCCGCGCGAGAATTTACCCGAAACCCCGCTCCAAATGCGACACCCGACCACCACTGTAGAAGGCACGGCCATAGCCGGTTTGGCAAGGAAGCGCATCTGGCATCTCCCTTGCGGCAAAATCCCTCCCCGGCTGCGCCGGTACTCATACCGCCGTTGGCGGTACGGCGCGACGCCGCCGGAAGATGAGGGTGGCCGCGCCGCGCGGTTGGGGGTCGCAGCCGTCCCCCGTTGGAAAAGGGGGTTGGGGGATTTCTTGCCGCTGCTCTTCACTCCGCTGATCGCCGCCGCATCCCGCCGCTGGCGGGACTCCAGAACTCCTGACATACCTTTCGCTACTTCCCATATATGACGAGCATCGCGGGGTGTTGGAGCAACGGTAATGGGGGTACCCTAACCTGTCCGCTTTTTTTGCGAATTGGGATTTCCGCGCGCACGGCGGCATCGCGCGGGATTTCAGAACGCAGATGCTTGATGGTACATGGTAGTTTGGGTGCCGTGCGGCCGGCGGAGTGCGGGCTGCCGTGGTGCCCCAACGGGGCAAAGGAATATAGTCTAGGGCAACGCCCTGGGTAACGGCCCATGCCCATCCATTCCCGCCCTGACGGGGCGGGGGTAATCAAGGTGGTGAGACGGAGAAACGCCCGTCCTACCTGCGCCCCTACAGGGCGCCCTGATCATCCCGCTCATTTCCCAGGGCGTTGCCCTGGGCTATCATCCTTCGCACCGTTGGTGCGGCAGCAGCCTTCACGCCCGGGCAACGCAACGCGGCTTCACACACACATCGCCGGCTTTCTGACGAAATAAAGCGGACATTTAAACACCCTTATGTCAGGAGTTCTGGACTCCAAGCAGCCGACCACCTCGGCAAAGCGGGAGCGGCCTCCGTGCCGCGCATTTGCACGCTGCACCATAATTTGTTTCGTTGCGAAAGAAATTAGCAAATGAACGCGAATCAAGCTAAAACAATGTGCAATTGCAGCGTGCTGCGCGCGGAGCGCGTGGTGTACCTGAAGGCAGGCTGGTGACTTGTGACGATCGACATGTTGCGATGCGCGCGCGATTGCGCTATACTATTATATGATTATGTTACGCTATCTTTTATGTCTGCCGCTGTTGGCGGCATTGCCGCTCTTGGCCGAGCCGCTCGTGCTGCTAACCCCGGGCGCGCCCGCGGCGCGGCTGGACGTGCCCTACACGCTGAATCTGCTGGCCGCCGGCGGTGTCACGCCCTACGCATGGGAGTTGGCCGGCACGAATGCGCCGCTGTGGCTTGAACTCGATTCTGACAGCGGTGTTTTGAACGGCCTGCCCGACGAAGCCGGCACCACCAGGTTTGAAGTCATTGTCAGTGACGCAGGGCTGCCCGCGCAACGGGTCACCAACCAATTGGTGCTGGTGGTTGACAACGATGACGGCCGCGTCTTTATCCACACGGCCAATCTGCCGCCGGCCTTTCGCGATCAACCGTATCAGCAACCGATCCTTGTGCAAGGCGGGACAGAGCCCTACACGTGGGCGCTGGGCGGTGGCGCGTTGCCGGATGGCATCACCGTGAGCAGTAACACGGGTTGGCTGGCGGGCATGCCCGTGGCCACCGGCGCGACCGCGTTTGTGGTGGCCGTTGTTGACGCGGCCGGCGCCACGGCGGCACGCGATTTTGTGCTGCATGTCTTCACCGTGGACACGAACGCACCCGTCATTCTGCCGGCCGAGCTTGCGCCCGCGCGCGCCGGGCAACCCGTGACGGCGGCGTTGCGCGCGATTGGCCTGTCTGCACCGCTGCGGTGGGACACGCTGGATTATTTGCCGGATGGCATCGCGCTGGATGAGAACAGCGGCGTGCTGTACGGCACGCCGACAACCGCCGAGGTGGTTTCCTTCACGGTGGATGTCAGCGATGGCGACGCGGGCGTCAGTCGCGTCTACAACTGGAAAATTAGTGCGGCGACCAGTGCGCTGGCCTTGATTGCGGCCGACCTGCCGGTCGGCTCGCCCGGCATTCCGTACACGCAGCAAGTCAATGCCCAAGGCGGCACGCCGCCGTATGTCTTTGCGATTGTTGAAGGCGCACTGCCGTCCGGCATGGTCTTTCACACCCAGACGGGCGGCATCCTCGGGCAAACCTTGTCAGTCGGCGCGTTTCCACTCACCGTCCGCGTGCGCGATCTGGGCGGCCGTGGCGCCACCGCGTACCAGCACTATTTGCTGCGCTTCAAATATGCCAGCAAGCTCAAGATCGAAACGGCCTGTTTGCCGGCCGGCCGCATCCGTCATCCCTACAATCTTGCATTGCAGCGCAGCGGTGGCATTTCACCCTACAACTGGTTCCTGGTCAACGGCGCAGTGCCGGCGGGCATTAGCCTGGCGCCGCAAGGCATTCTTTCCGGCACACCGACGGAGACCGGCATGTTCTGGTGCACCATCGGGCTCGCGTCCGGTGATGCGCAAGTGGCGCAGCAGTTCTATAATTGGCAGATTCAGCCGGTGCCGGAAGCGCTGGCGTTTGACACGGTCATGCTGCCGGACGGCACGGCGGGCAAGCACTACGAAACCCGCATCGTGGTGCGCGGCGGCGTGGCACCGCACACGTGGACGATAATCACGGGCGCACCGCCGGCGGGCATCGCCTTGATGCCGGAAACGGGCTTGCTGGGCGGTTTTCCGATCGAGACGGGCACGTTTCCAATTGTCTGTCATGTCAGTGACCAGACGGGCAACAGCATTGACCGTTCGTTTTCGATCCACGTCGCGCCGGCCGACAGCGGACTCCGGTTTGTCACGGACATTCTGCCGCCGGCAGCCTTGGACATGGCCTATAGCGAGCAAATCCAGGTGATCGGCGGCGCCACGCCGTATCACTGGCAGATCGTCAGCGGCAGTCTGCCGCCCGGCATGAACTTCGGCACCAACAGCGGTTCGGTGTTTGGCGCGCCCAGCGCGGCGGGCACCTCCACGTTTATTGTCGCCGTGCTTGATGCAACGGGCGCCAGTGTTGCGCGGCTCTTCACGTTGACGGTGGCCGCCCAGGAACAAAGATTAAGCATGGACACGGAAACGCTTGACGATGGCGTGCAAGGCGAGCCTTACGCGAAAACCATCGACGCCAGTGGCGGACGCCTGCCGTATACCTGGATGATCTCGTCCGGCACGCTGCCGCCCGGCTTGGCGCTCAGCCCGACCAGTGGCGAAATCGCAGGGATGCCCACCACCTTCGGCGCCTGGGCCGTGACCGCGCGCGTGGTGGACAAATTGGGCAGCCACGCAGTGCAGAGCTACCTCGTGCGCATTCTCAACTCGAACGATCTTGCCATTGTGAGCGACACGCCGCCCTATGGCAAAGCCAACCACGCATACAGCTTCCAGATGCAGGCACTGGGTGGCAATCCGCCCTTGCGCTGGCGCGTGGATGACGGCAGCTTGCCCGCCGGCCTGGCGCTCTCGCCCAATGACGGCCTGATTGCCGGCGTTATCACCAGCGCGACGAACGATGCGACGACGTATTATGTGGATGTCACGGTGACAGACGCCGCCCAGCAGCAGGACACCCACTCACTGGCATTGAACTTGGACACCCTTGATCTGCGGCTCGTGCCCGCCGCCAAATTCAGCGTCAACTGGGATGCCGACAAATGTGATATTGACACTGCCATGCTGCGCTTTACCGCCGCCTTGCCGGCCGGCTTCCAGCGTTTTGACAGCAAGACCGAGCTCAGCATCTGGTTCGCGGACTATGAAATCGCGATCGACAGCACCACCGCCTTTCTGTTCAACCAGAGTCTGCTGTGGAAATCCAAATACGGCGATGCCCGCATGGTGGAAGGGTCGCGCAATGATGTGCCGGTGGTTGCGGTGGCCCTCAGTGCCAATATCAAGAAAAGGTTGTTGACGGGCACGGCGCGGATCCGTTTTGATGACGGCATCGGCAGCAGTTTCGATCTGGACGACACCATCGTGACCCTGGTCACGAATTTCCCGGTGGAAGTCACTCTGACGGTTGGCACGCATGATTTCGTGGGGCATGCGACCGTGCCGCTCAAGTATCAGCGCAATGCCAAAGGCACGGCCGGCTTCGCCCGCAGTTACAAGCAGAAATAGCGCGAGCGGGTGATCGGTGCGCCAGTAGTCGGTGCGCTGGTGCAGCGGCGGCAAGGCGGGCGCGCGAACCCTTTACGGGAGGGTCGCCGGCCACGGCGACCAAGCATTCGAGCGCACACACAGCGGACGCGGTGGCCCGCGTCCCTCCCGAAGAAAGCTAGCGCACGACGCTGCCGGTTGGCATGTCGCGATCCAGGGTCAACAGCGCCAGCGACTCGCCGTCATTGGCGGCCAGCAGCATGCCTTGCGATTGCACGCCGCGCAACGTCACCGGCGCCAGGTTCGCGACCAACACCACCTTCTTGCCCAGCAACTGTTCCGGCGTGTACTGCTTTGCAATGCCGGCCACCACGGTGCGCTGTTCCGCGCCCAAGGACACGGTGAGTTTCAACAGCTTGGTGGCTTTGGGCACCGCCTCGGCCGCCACAATTTCGGCGACGCGCAATTCGACGCGGTTGAAATCATTAATGCCGATTGGCTGGCCGGCACTGGGCGTGGCGGGTGTCGGAGAAGTGGAGGGATGGGGGGATGGAGGAATGGGCGGCGCGGCGGGCGTGGCTTGGTCGCGCTCTTTTTGCTCGATGCGCGCGATGGCTGCCGCCAGCGCATCCACCTCCGGCTGAATATCGGCATCCTCAAATTTGCGGAACAGAATGGAAAGCGGGCCGAGCTTGATCCCGGCAATATTGCCCGGCCGATAGGCCTTGACCCAGCGCACATCCGTCTCGCGGCCTTCCACGCCGAGCATCTGCCACAAGGCCGTCGCGCTGAACGGCATGAACGGGTGCATGAACACCGCCAAGGAGCGCAGCACCTGGCAGCAGACATGCAAGGAGGTCTTGCAGCGCTTGAGATCGCTGGTGCGCGTGGCCCACGGCTGGCTGGCGTCAAAATAGCGGTTGGCGGCGCGCGCGAGATCCATCATGCGCGCGGTCGCGGCGCGCATCTTGAACGTGTTGAGCAAGCCGCTGATCTCCTCGCCGGCGGTTTCGATCTCGGCCAGCATGGCATTGTCGGCGGTATTGAACGTGCCGGCCGGCGGAATGCAGCCGGCGCAGTGGCGCTGCACGAAGGTCAGCGTGCGATTGACCAGGTTGCCGAGAATGTCGGCCAATTCGTCATTGTTGCAGGATTGGAATTGTTTCCACGAAAAATCGGTGTCTTTCGTTTCCGGCAGATTGGCGGCCAGGGTGTAGCGCAGCACATCCGGCGGGAAGCGCTGCAAATAGTCCGGCAGCCAGACGGCAAAATCCTGGCTGGTCGACAATTTGCGGCCTTCAAGATTCAGAAACTCATTGGCCGGGATCTGCGTCGGCAAGATATAGCCTGGCATGTCCATCAACATGGCCGGCCAGAAAATGGCATGAAAGACAATGTTGTCCTTGCCGATGAAATGCACCAGCTCGCAGGCGGGATTGCACCAATAGTCGCGCCAGCGGTCGGTCTCGCCAATCTTGGCGGCCCATTCCTTGGTGGCGGAGATGTAGCCAATCGGCGCCTCGAACCAGACATACAGGACTTTGCCTTTGGCTTCCGGCAAGGGCACCGGCACGCCCCAGGTCAAGTCGCGCGTGATCGCCCGCTCGCGCAGCCCTTCCTTGAACCAGCCATTGCAATAATTGCGGACATTGTCTTTCCAGTCTTTCTTCCCGGCCAGCCATGCTTCAAGCTGCGGCTGATATTCGCCCAGCGGCAGATACCAATGGGTCGTGGGCTTGATGATCGGGGTGGCGCCGCACATGGCGCAGAGCGGCTGGTTGAGCGTCAGCGGGTCGAGCGACGAGCCGCATTTTTCGCACTGGTCGCCCTTGGCATCCGGGTTGCCGCAGACCGGGCAGGTGCCGCGCACATAGCGGTCGGACAGGAACATGGCATCCTGGGGGCAGAACAACTGGGTGGTTTCATGCACGGCCAGTTTTTTCTTTTTGTGCAAGGTCAGGAACACATCCTGCGCGGTCTTGTGATGAACGGGCAGCGACGTGCGTGAAAAATTATCAAACAGAATGCCCAGGCCGGCAAAACTGTCGCGATTGAGCGTGTAATACTTGTCAACCACTTGCTGGGGGGTGATGCCCTGCTGCATCGCCGCGATGGTAATCGCCACGCCGTGCTCGTCCGCGCCGCAAATGAAGACGACATCATGGCCGAGCTGGCGCAGGTGCCGGACATAAATATCGGCCGGCAAGTAGGCGCCGGCCAGATGCCCGATGTGGATCGGCCCGTTCGAATACGGCAACGCCGCCGTCACTAAAAGTTTACGTGCCATAGTTGTGGTTGCTGTCCTTATGTTACCGCGGAAAGTATAGCATAATTGCGGCGATTTTGCCACCGATATTCCGGCCCGGATCCGGCGATTTGCTTGTGGTGGTGCTCCCCACCGAGCTTGCCGGCGGTGGAAGCAGAGATTGAGAAAGGGATGCCGGCGCGCCTTGTTACACAATCTTATTCACCCACGACGCAAGGTCGTGGGGGTCTCTGCGCGCGTATACCAAGCAGAAGTCAAGACCATGTCATCGCGGCGCCGGCACGGGGCGGGCGTCAGGGCTGCGCGGGCGGCGGGTTGGTTGCGCCCGCCAGCAGCGCCAATTCGACATCCACCTCACCCACGCCAAATTCGCGCGCAATCTTGGCGCGATAGTCATCCCGCACGTTCTGCTCGTATTCTGCGAGCCGCCGCCGATTGCGCACCACTTCAAGGCTGCCGGGGTATACCTTGGCCAGTTCCCGCGCATGTTGGCGTGAGAACGCGCGGACTTTCTGTTCGGCCTCGGCCATGCGGGCGCGCACGCGCGCGGCGGGCGCGCCCGTCAGTGCCGGTGCCGGCGCCGGCGCCGGCGCCGCCAATGCTGCCTGAGGCGCGGCGGCGGCGACCGGTGCGGGCGCCGTGGCCGCGGCCGCGGCGGATGACGTCAGCACGCGCGCAACCAAGGTGGTGAAGCCCAGTGTCTCACTGGCCGGCACATCGGCCGGCATGACCACGGCGGCATCCGGTTCCGCCAGCCGAGCGTTGGCCGGCATGCTGGGCGTGCGAATGTCGGTCAGCCGCCACCAGCCGCCGCGGAGTTCAAACACCAGATGTTGTTGATTGTAGACCACCCGGAAGGTTGTCACATTGTCAAAAAAGGCGCGATGCACCTTGCCGAGCGCGAGTGTTGTGCGTGCGCTTTCATGCGGCACGCCATCGGCAATCACGGCGCGCACGACGAGGGGCGTCAGCGTGACGGCACTCTGGGGGAATTGTTCTTGCAGTGAGTGCAGCAGGCGCGGCGCGTCAATCCAGCGCCGCAGCCGCGCCGGGTCTGCCTGCAACAGCCCTTTGCGCAGGTCGCTCGCGGCAAAATACGGAAAGGCGACATAGACCAGCACGACGTCCAGCAACAATAACATGACCACCCGCAGCCAGCGCCGACGTTGCATGGGCATGCTCAACTGCGGCGGTTGACCTGCCAGAGGATCAGGTAGGTCACCAGGCCGATGATCGCCAGTGCCGCGGAGAAGACCACGTACGACTTCCACCAGGCAATATGCTTGGTCATCATGGTAAACTCGGACATGCCGCCAATGCCGGTCAGCACGGCCATCGGCATGAAGATGACGTTGATGGTCGCCAGGCGTTTCAGCGTCACATTCTGGTTGTTCGAGATGATCGAGGCAAAAAAGTCCATCATGCCGGTCAGAATGTTGCTGTAGATGTTCGACATTTCCACGGCCTGGCGCATTTCGACCATGACGTCATCGAACAAATCCTGGTCATCCTCGTTGAATTTGATGGACGACAATTTCTGCAGGCGCTCCATCATCAGTTCGTTGGAGCGCAGCGACGTGCTGAAAAAGACCAGGCTTTTTTCGAGCGCCAGCAAGCCCATCAGATGCTTGTTGACCATCGACTTGTGCAGCTTTTCCTGGACGACGGCGCTGTTCGAGTTGATCGCCTTCAGGTCGCGCAAATAGACCAGCGCCGTCCGCAGCAATATCTGCAACAGGAAGCGCGAGTGATTGGCCGTGTTGAAAGCCTTGATCGTGTGCCGCACAAACTCTTCCATGACTTCATTTTCTTTGCGGCAGATGGTGACGATCACATTGGCGGTGATAATAATGCCGAGCGGCACGGTGAAGAAATGCGTGTATTGCTCGGCGTTATCCACCGCCGGAATGCGCACGATGATAAAGACAAAGCCCTCATCGTAATCGCAGCGGGCGCGCTCGTCAATATCCAGCGCATCGGACATCACATCAGCGGGAATGTTCGCATTGTGGGCGATGCGCGCCAGCTCTTCGTGGGTCGGGTTGGTGACATGACACCATGACCCCGCGCTGAAGTGCGGCGTGGTATGGAGTGCCCCCCCGTCGGTTGTATAGCTGGTCATCATAGGCGTTGAACGCAACGCTGAGTATAGCAGAATTGACGGCGGATGGCAAATGGCTTTCGCGCCCGCTGAAATTCCGACATTAAGGAATAGCACACTACAGGCGCGGCCATCCCGGCCATGATTGGTGCAGTGCGGTGTACTTGAGCAGATGACCGTAATACCATAACGCACAAGCAACCCCGTTGGCGCAGTTGGAGTACAAGCTTCAGCTTGTGCCATTGCGTACCTTCGTTCGTCACGAACGAAGGTGGCATTCAGTATCGTGGTGCTTGGTAGTGTGGTGTGCTGCGCCGGAATTTAGCAGACAAGCTAAAGCTTGAACTCCAACGGCTTTATCCGCCTGAATGCGCTCCCTGGATGCAGCGCGCGGGGCGCAGCGGCGGCTCCCATCCACGCCAATGATTGGCGGCGATTCCACGCGGTGCCATACTGCCGAAAAATGCGATCGTGATATCGCACTTACCTTCAGCCGATCCGGCGCGCAGCACATCACGCGGAACACCGTTCCGCGGCTACATCATGGAAGCGGAAAGGCATACCGCGGTCGGTACCTCTGCCCGTAGCCGCCGCACGGCGTGCGGCGCGCAGCACATCATGGAAGCGGAAAGGCATGCCGCGGTCGGTACCTCTGCCCGTAGCCGCCGCACGGCGTGCGGCGCGCAGCACATCATGGAAGCGGAAAGGCATGCCGCGGTCGATACCTCTGCCCGTAGCCGACGCACGGCGTGCGGCGCGCAGCACATCATGGAAGCGGAAAGGCATGCCGCGGTCGATACCTCTGCCCGTAGCCGATGCGCGCCACAATGCCGGCACGCTTCTTTTCTGTGCATCTCAGTTCAGCTCGGGGCGCTCGAGCAAGCCGGCTTTGTGGGCCAGCTCGACAAACTCGCCGCGCTCCACGTCATCCAGTGTTTTGCCGCGCTTCTTCAGGTGTTCATTCAGCTTGATCGCGCCCTCGGTCATGCGCGCGTGGGTCGGCTCGGAGCCGCCCACCAGCAGGAAATTGGCGCCGCGCGTCAGGCGCTTGTGCTCGTCCTTGTTGTCCAGGCCGACACCCAGCAGCAGCGCTTTCTTGGTGCGTTTCTTCGCCATGGTCGTGCCGGCCGGTTAGTCGGACGTGGCGGTGGCGCGCAAGTACGCCTCGATGAACGCGTCAATCTCGCCGTCGAGGACGGCGGCGGCATTGCTGGTTTCAATGTTCGTGCGCACATCCTTGACCATCGTGTACGGATGCAGGACATACGAGCGAATCTGGCTGCCCCACTCTATTTTTTGCTTGTTTTCATACTGTTGCGCGGCTTTTTTCTCGCGCGCCTCGATTTCCAGCTGATACAATTTGGCGCGCAGCATTTTCATGGCCGTCCCGCGATTCTTGATCTGCGAGCGTTCGTTCTGGCAGGAGACGACCGTGCCGGTTGGCAAATGCGTGATGCGCACCGCCGAGTCAGTCACGTTCACATGCTGGCCGCCGGCGCCGCTTGAACGGTACGTGTCAATCCGCAGGTCCTTGTCATTGATTTCGATGTCAATGTCATCGTTGACTTCGGCGATGACATCCGCCGAGGCAAACGAGGTGTGCCGGCGCTTGTTCGAGTCAAACGGCGAAATGCGCACGAGGCGATGCACGCCGCGCTCGGCCTTGAGATAGCCAAAGGCATACTTGCCGGTGATGTGCAAGGTGGCGGACTTGTAGCCGGCGCCCTCACCGTCGAGGAAATCAATCAGGGAAACCTTGAGATCATGGCGCTCACACCAGCGCATGTACATGCGCAGCAGCATTGATGCCCAATCGCAGGCTTCGGTGCCGCCCGCGCCGGCATGAATCGCCAGGTAGGCGTTGTTGCCGTCCAGCTCGCCGCTCAAGGTGCGCGCGACTTCAAACTGCTGGTAGGCGCGTTCGAGGGCGGCCATGTCGCGCGTGATATCCTCGGCCACGCTGGCATCTTTTTCCTGGGCCGCCAAGGCGACAAAATCAAGCAGGCCGGCCACTTGCTGTTGCAGCGCGCGATACGCGCCCACCAGCAGTTGCAGGGCGTTTTGCTCCTGGAGCAGGCCGCGCGCGCGCGCGGAATCATTCCACAAATCCGGCGCGGCCGTCAACTGCGCCAGTTCGGCCTGCCGACCCACCTTGGCCTCGAGTTTCATGCTCGTGACCAGATGCTCAAACTTGGCCTTGATCTCCTCAACGTGTTCCCGTTCTATTTCGTACATTGTCCATCAAAGGTATACATACTTATGGTACGCGGGCGCAATTCCACGAGAATTGCGCCGGACTGGTCCGTGCGCAGCACCGGTATGCCGCCGGCGCGCAACCGGTCAAGCACCGCATCGGCCGGCAGGCCAAACCCATTGCGGCCGACGCTCAGCGTGGCCAGCGCCGGCTGGACCGCTGCAAGATACTGCGGTGAACTCGCGCTGGCCGAACCGTGATGCGCGAGTTTCAGCACATCGCTGCGCACGGCATAGCCGGCATGCAACTGCAAGGCTTCGCTCAGCAGGGTTGCATCGCCGGTCGCCAGGAACGTGCGCGCGCCATCGCTGATGCGCACGACCAGCGACCAAGTGTTGTCGCTGCGCAGCGCCACGCGCGCCGGCAAGCCGGTGAGCGCCTGCGGCGGATGCACCACACCGGCGCTGATCGTCCGCCAGGCGCAGGTGGCGCCGGCCGCGAGCGTGCGCCATGGTATGCCGCGCGCCGCCGCCATGGCGCGCAGTTCGTCCGCTTGCGGCGAGGGCGCGCCGAGCGGCGGCACCAGCACTTCGCGCACGCGCATCATTTCCAGCACATCGTACAAGCCACCGCAGTGGTCGCGATCGAAATGACTGCAGATGAGCGCGTCCACCGTGTTGACGCCCATGCAGTGCAGGTACGGCACGACAATCCGCGCGCCGGCCGACCACAGTGCGTGGCGCACGCCGCCGTCAATCACCAGTGTTTCGCCGCCGCGCCCATGCACCACCGTGACATCGCCCAGACCGACATCCAGCAGCACGATGCGCAACGCGTGGGGCGCCCGCATA
>Ga0247841_10002667_pt1 | contig 34951 bp, 38 predicted proteins | sample LaCruzMarch2015__2_FD_192410 | JGI IMG/M metagenome (GOLD analysis project Ga0247841, IMG submission 192410) | Freshwater microbial communities from meromictic Lake La Cruz, Castile-La Mancha, Spain - LaCruzMarch2015_18m | ecosystem: Environmental > Aquatic > Freshwater > Lake | place: Spain...
CGGCCCCTCCCCGGATCCCCACGTAGCTGGGCTACGAGGGAACCGTCTCGTGACCGCCCCGCTCGGTCCACGAACGCCCCGCACGCACATCCCTATCGGGATAGGCCCTAAGGATCCGCCGGCTCTTATCTTCCCGACCCGACATACCGCCCGCGCCGCCCGGCCGCGGGTCGCGCGCCCGCGAGGGTAACCCTCGAATCAGCGGGCGGCTCAGACCTGGCCCTGCAGGTCCGCCAGCATCTTGCGGATGGCCGCCGCCGACTCGCGCATCTCGAGAGCCCGCGAGATCTTCTCGGCCTCGGTGAGCTGCAGGACCGCGTCGATGGTCTGACCCTGCTGCCGGTAGTTCGTCGCCTGGTCGATCTCGTACTTGACCAGGTCGGTGAGCATGCGGCGGACCTCCGGATCCTGCAGATCGACCATCTTGTGGCTCGTCGTGACGATGATCTCGGAGAGCGGCACCCTGCGATCGCCGGGGCCGGACTCCGAGGCCGCCTCTGCCGCGGCGGCGGGCACGCTCCGCGCGGGCCGCTCGGGCTCTGCGGCGGCGGGCACGCCCTCGGCGGGCCGTACGTGCCGCGCAGGCTCCGCCGCGGCCGCCGGCGAGGCGACGGAGCCGGCCTCTGCCGCTGCCGTGCCGGCCGCGAGCGTGTCGCCCGAGGCGCCCCAGTCTAGGCCCAGCGCGTCGTGCTCGCGCTCCCGTGTCCCCGTGGTGACCGGCGGCGCGGGCACGGCGTGCTCGTCTGCGGGCCGGCTCTGGCGAGGCGCGCCGGGGTCGATGGTGATGTCCTCCATGGGCTGCTCGGCCTTGCCGAGGGTGGAGAGAGTGTCCTGCGGCGCATCGTCCAGGAACGAGGCGTGGGACATCACCGCCGCCGGCGCCTCGCCCCCAGGGCCCCGGCGCCGCGTCACCAGCAGCGCGATGACGAGCAGAAGGACTATCGCCGCCGCGACGGCGATGCCCACGATCTGCACGGTGGTCATGTGATCTGCGTCCTCTTGCCGGTCGTCTGTGCCTTGCAGCGTAGTTGTTCGCGCAGCCGAGCGCCAATCCCTGCCGCGCGCGCCGGTACAATGGGGGCGTGATCGATGCGCCCACCATCGCCGGCGTCATGACGGACCTGGGAGAGCCGCCGTTCCGGGCGCGCCAGGTCTACGAGGCCCTCACGCGCGGCCTCGCCGTCGATTTCGACGGCATGACCAGCCTCCCCGCGGCGCTGCGGGGGGCGCTGGCGGAGCGCCTTCGTCCGCTCTCTCTCGAGGATGTCGAGACGCGCGTCGCGCCGCGCGGCGCCGCCCGCAAGACCCTCTTCTCGACCGCCGACGGTCACCCCGTCGAGGCCGTGCTCATGACCTACGCGAAGCGCGCCACGGTGTGCGTGTCCACGCAGGTCGGCTGCGCTGTGGGGTGCGCTTTCTGCGCCTCCGGACGTCTGGGCCTGCGCCGCGACCTGACCGCCGAGGAGATGGTCGACCAGGTGTTCCACTTCGCGCGCGTGCTCAGAGGCGACGAGCGCCGCGTGACCAACGTCGTCTTCATGGGCATGGGCGAGCCGTTTCACAACTACGACGAGACGCTGCGCGCCTGCCGGCTTCTCAATGACGAGGCCGGCTTCAACCTCGCGGCGCGGTCCATCTCGGTGTCGACGGTGGGCGTTGTGCCCGGCATCGACCGCTTCGCCGAGGAGCCGCTGCAGCTCAACCTCGCAGTGAGCCTCCACGCCGCCACCGACGGGGTACGCGATCGCCTGGTGCCCCTCAACCGCACGTATCCTCTGGACGAGGTGTTCGCGGCCTGCGCGCGCTACGTGCGGCGCACCCACCGCAAGGTCCTGTTCGAGTACGTGGTCTTGCGCGGCGTGAACGACACCGACGAGCAGGCGCAGATGCTGGCGGCGCGGGTGCGGCCGCCGCACTACCACCTCAATCTGATCGCCTACAACGAGACCGGCGGCGACGGCGAGCTCGCCCGCCCCCGGGCGGACCAGCTCGCCGCCCTGCACGCGCGGCTCGCAGCCGCGGGCGTCAGCTGCACGGTCAGACGCTCGCCGGGGGCGGAGATCGAGGCGGCCTGCGGGCAGCTGGCGCTGCGTTCGGTCGAAACGGCCCGTCAGCCCTGAGGCCACGCGGCGCGCAGCGCCTCGGCGGCGGCCTCGGGGTCGACGGTCACCAGCGCGATGTCGGCGCCGAGCTCCAGCCCCGCGATGCCCGAGAGGCGCGGCGCCAGCTCCACGTGCCAGTGAAACGTGCCGCGAAGCTCCGCCGGCGCCGTGTGCAGCCAGAGGTTGAGCGGCGCGCCGCCGGTCGCGGCGTCCACCGCGATGAGTGCGCGCCGCAGCGCGCCGGCCAGCGGCCGCAGGTCGGCGCGCCGCACGTCGGGCTCGTGCGTGCGCGGGGCAAGCCACAGCTCCCCGGGGAAGCGCGGCGCCGCCGGCGCCCAGGCCGCGATGTCGCCGGCGTGTACGAGGCGCTCGCCGGCGCCGTCGATCTCCGCGCAGAGCACGCAGCCGCCGTAGCGGTTGCTGAAGCGCTCGAACTCGAGAAGCTCGTCGAGCAGCAGCGGCGGCACGAGCGGGGTACCGAACAGCTGCGCGTGCGGGTGCGCGAGCGAGGCGCCGGCGCCCAGGCCGCGATTGACGATCAGCGTTGCCGCGGCCGCCCCAGCGGCGAGCTGCGCGGCGATGCGCCGGCGCCAGACCTCAAGGACCTCGAGCAGGCCTTCGTCCCCGAGGTCCTCCAGCTCCGCGTCGTGGTCCGGCGAGTGCACGATCACCTCGTGCCTGCAGACGAGGGCGGGGTACTTGTTGGGGACGACGCGGATCCGCCAGCCGGGGGCGTCGGGGGCGCCGCCGTCGGGCCGCACGGCATCGACCTCCGGCGGGGTGAGCCCTTCGTTGCCGGCGCAGAACGGGCATGGGCCCGACGCGCCGCCGGCTGCCGCGACGTGCAGATCGCTGGGCCGCGCCGCGCGCCCCGGCGCGATGATCGTCAGCTTGCCGTTCACGGGATTGCGGCGGAGCTCGCCGCCGAAGGTGGAGTGGTCGCCGCTCGTCGTCGCTCCTCGCATCGCCTGGGGCAAAGGCTACTCCGCGTCGAGCGAGGCGTCGAGCGAGGCGTCGAGCACCGCCCCGGCGTCGTCTTCCTTCGAGCGGTAGAGCTGGCGCGCGTCGCGCAGCTTGTCGTACTCGTCATCCAGCACGGCGCCCATCTCGCGCCACAAGCAGACATCCTGTTTGAGGTGCTTGGCCTTGATCGCCGGGGTGCACTCGTCCTCGAGCGGGCAGGCGTAGCACACCTCGTTGTCCACGACGTTCACGGTCTTGCGCGAGTGCTCGCCCTCGTCGATGCGCCGGTAGGCGTCGAGGAGCAGCTCCTGGACGTTGCCCTGGATCGTGACCTGGAAGTGCGGCATCTGTTCGGGCTCGTCGTAGATGAACACGCCGTTCCGCCAATGAGCCAGCTCGAACACCTGGTCCAGCGTCTGCCGCTCCATCACCTCGCGGATCCGGGCCTCACTCGTGAAGCCCCTCTCGATGAGGCGCTGGCCGAGGGGCATGAACTTCCTCTGGTCGTGAGTGAGCGCGGAGTCTTCGATGAGGGCCTCCGCGAGCTGCTGCTCGCTCAGGCAGCCGGCCTTGACGAGACGCGTGCCGAGCTTTTCGTCGGAGATCGGCAGGGAGATCGCTTCCACGCTGCCCTTGACAAGGTAGATGAACCCGTATTCCTCGAAATCGCGCACCTCGAGCACGCCGCTGGCGGCGTTCTGCGCAAGGAACTGCAGGACGCTCGCCAGGTCAAAACTGTGGATCGATCCCTGGAGTAGCATCGCCTTGTCTCCGCCGGCTTTCGTCGTCCATTCCGCCTATCGGCAGAATGCAGGGAAAAGCTTAGACGGCGGCGGCGTGGACCCTGCGTCGGAGGCCGGCCGGCCAAATTGACCCGGCCTCCGCCGCGCGGCTATACTGCACGTTCTGAGTATCGGCGATCGAGCGAGGAAGCTGTGAAGAGGACCTATCAACCGAACACCCGCAAGCGCAGCAAGACTCATGGCTTTCGCAAGCGGATGAGCACTCGCGCGGGTCAGATGGTCATCAAGAGGCGGCGGCAGAAGGGGCGCAAGCGCCTCTCGGCATAGCCGCCCGGCCTATGGCCACCAAGCGCCCCCGCCTCTCACGTTCCTCCGATTTCCGGCGTATCTACAGGCAGGGGAGCTCGACGGCCTCCCGGTTTCTCGTGCTCTACTCGTTCAAGCGCCCCGTCGAGACGGGCGCCGAGGGGCCGAGGCTGGGGCTGTCGGTCTCGAAGAAGCTGGGCGGAGCCGTCGTCCGCAACCGCGTCAAGCGTCTGCTGCGCGAGGCCTTTCAGGGCTGCGCGGGGCATCTGGCCGAGGAGTACGATCTCGTGGTGATCGCGCGCCCGCACCTGCTCGAGCTCGTCGCTCGCGAGAGCGCCGGGGAGAAAGGCGTCGTGGGCGTGGCCGTGCGCGAGCTTTTCGTGCGCGCCGGCGTCCTCGACGAGGTCCAAAGCTCGTGAACAAGATCCTCATCGCCTTCGTCAGGGTGTACCAGTACACGATCTCGCCGCTCCTCGGGCCGCGCTGCAGGTACTACCCGTCGTGCTCCAACTACGCCGTGCAGGCGCTGCGCGAGCACGGCGCCGTCCGCGGCCTCGGTCTGGCCACCTGGCGGTTGCTGCGCTGCAACCCGTTCAGCAACGGAGGCTACGACCCGGTGCCGCCGCGCCACAAAGGCTGCGAGCCTGAGCACTGCGAGACAAACGTGAGCGCCGGTGTATAACTGGCCCATCCTCAAGCAGCTGGTCTTGCTGCTGCACTGGATCCTCGTCACGATCAACGACGCTCTGGCTTCGCTGGGGCTGGGCCCAAGCTGGACCTGGGGTCTCGCCATCATCGGCCTGACCATCATCGTGCGGCTTGTGCTGTTCCCGCTCACCTGGAAGCAGTTCAGCTCGGCGCAGTCCATGCAGGTCATCCAGCCGCAGCTCAAGGAGCTGCAGAAAAAGTACAAGGGCGATCGCGGCAAGCTCCAGCAGGAGACGATGAAGCTCTACCAGGAGCACCGCGTCAACCCGTTCGCTTCTTGCCTGCCGCTGCTTCTTCAGCTCCCGGTCTTCATCAGCCTGTACGCGGCCATCAAGGGCCTTGGTCCTCTCGAGGGCGGGCTCCCCTCCGTTGCGGCGCTCAACAACGCCAGCTTCCTGTGGATCCCTCACCTGGGCGATCCCGACCCGTACTACATCCTGCTCGTTCTGTACGTCGTCTCTCAGCTCATCTCGACGGAGCTGATGCTCACCGCGCAGACCGACAAGTCGCAGAAGATGATCATGCGGGCGATGCCCATCATGTTCGTGTTCTTCCTCTTCCGGTTTCCGGCCGGCCTGTTCGTCTACTGGGTGACCACCAACGTGTGGACCATCGGTCAGCAGCTCCTCATCCGCAAGGTGATGAAGCCCAAGGACCTGGCGACGATGACGGCGAAGCCGGCGAAACGCAGCCGTCTGATGGAAGCGCTCACGTCGGCGCAGGGCAGTCGCATGGAGACCCGCGAGGAGCTGATCGCCAAGCAGAAGGCCGAGAGAGCGAAGCAGGGGGGCGCCAAGCAGGCCGCCGGCCAGCCGGCGGCCAAGAAGGGCGCCCGCAAGGCCCCGCCGGGCAAGGGTAGGAGCAAGCAGAGCCCGAAGCAGAGCCCGCCGGCGGGTCAGGGAAAGAGCCAGAGCGGCCCGGCGGGCGGCTGAGCGCAGCCGCCCGCCGGGCCGCCGTCACTCCCTCGCGGAGCGGAGGCAGCGATGACCGAGCCTGACGACCTTCAGCCTGTCGATGACGGCGAAGACGACGACACCGAGTTCGCGACCATCGCCGGCGCGGCCACCATCCCGGAGGCCAAGCGCAAGGCGCTGGACCAGCTCCGCAAGGTCGTGCCCTACGTCAACGAGGCCGACATCGACTTCGTCGTCATGGAAGAGGGCAGCAAAGGCGGCTTCTTCGGGCGCGGCAAGAGCGAGGCCCAGGTCGAGGCGCGTCTGCGGCCGGCGGGCGAGCGCGTCGGCGGCGACCTCCAGCCCGACGCCGAGGTGCTGCGCGAGTTCGTGCAGACCACGGTCGAGCTCATGGGCATCGAGGCGCACGTCGGCGCCGGCGAGGTCGGCGAGGCGGTGAAGGCCGACATCAGCGGCGACGATCTCGGCCTCCTCATCGGGCGGCACGGCGCCACCATCGACGCCCTGCAGTACATCGCCGCCATCGTCGTCAACGGCGACCGTCGCGAGCGGCGCCAGGTGATCGTCGATGCCGAGGGCTATCGCGAGCGTCGCGAGGTCGCGCTCTCGTCCCTGGCCGAGCGCACGGCGCAGAAAGTCGTGCGGGAGGGGGCCGCCGTCGCCCTCCAGCCCATGACGGCCGCCGAGCGCAAGGTGATCCATCTGCACCTCAAGGATCATCCTCGCGTCGAGACGGTCTCGGAGGGCAACGAGCCTTTCCGCGCGGTGGTCGTCTCTCTCAAACGGCCACCCGGCTGACTGTTTGGGGTATCCTCTGCAGAGGAGGAGCCCCCACGAGTCGGTAGAACAACGTGGCGCCCACGTGGGGCGGGCGTCGGGGTCCAACAACGCCAGAGGGAGGCAAGCTCATGCGTCGCAAGTCCGTTTCAACATGGCTGGTTCTGGTGCTCGCACTGACCCTGCTCGCGGCCGCCGGCTGCGGGGGGGACAAGGCGGCGTCGGGCGGCTCTCCGGGAGCCACGGCCGTCGCGGGCGTGTCCGCCGATCAGGTCGTCAAAGACAGCGAAGCCAAGATGGCGCAGGTGAAGAGCGCGTCGTTCACCGCCGACATGGGCCTCGAGGTCCAGGGCGACCCGAACAAGATGACCGACCCCACGCAGAAGGCGCTGCTCTCTCAGGGCGTCTCGATGCACGCCGAGGGCAAGAGCGCCACCGACCCTATGGCCGCCGACATGAAGCTGAGCGTGGGCCTCGCCGGGCAGGCCCTGGAGTTCGGGATGATGGCGCAGGGCGACAAGGCGTGGGTAGAGTACGAGGGCAAGTGGTACGCGGTGGACCAGAAGAACTCGAAGAGCCTCAGCGACCAGGCCAAGACCGGCGCCGCGCCCACCGAGCAGCTCAAGAGCCTGGGCCTCGACCCGTCCGCCTGGGGGACGAGCTATGAGATGGTCGGCGCCGAGGACCTGGCCGGTACGCAGGTCTACCACGTCAAGGCCACGGCCGACCCGGCCAAGCTCGCCGCGGACCTCACCAAGGCGATGAACGATCCGAGCCTGCTGGACAAACTGGGCGACCCGAGCACGGCCAAGCAGCTCGAGCAGACTCTGGCGCAGAACAAGAAGCAGGTCGAAGAGCTCAAGAAGAGCCTCAAGAACGTCACGGTGGACTACTGGATCGGCGTGGACGACATGCTGATGCGCAAGGCGCAGTTCTCAGCCGAGCTCGCCACGAAGGGCCAGCAGGGGATGGAGGGCGTCGATGGCATGACCATGAAGATGAGCATGACGATGGCGGACTTCGATCAACCGGTCACGGTCACGCCGCCGGCCAAGGCGCTGCCCTTCGACACGCTCATGAACGAGGTGTTCGGGGGCATGATGGGCGGCAGCGGCTCCGGGCTGAGCTTCTGAGAAGGACGTGAAAGGCCGCCGCGCGCGGCGGCCCGGCAATGACGAAGGGCCGGGGGGCGCCGAGAGGCGCCCCCCGGCCCTTCACGCCTGCGGGCCTCTCAGCGGTCCCAGTCGAAGTCGCGGGACTGCGTCTTCTCCCAGGAAGCGGCCTCGTCGTCGCTGCGCTGCCCGAGCAGCGACTTGCTGAGGATCTCGGGCGGCTTCTGCGCCGCCACGCTGGGCGGCTCGGGCTCGGCCGCAGCAGGAGCCGCCCGCGGGGCGGCGGACTGAGGCGCAGGCTGCGATTCGGGCTGCGCGCGCGCCGCGGCGGCGCGGCTGATCTGCGCCGCGGCGAGCTGCACAGTGCCATCGCCGCGCACGCCGGCATTGGGCCGCAGGTCGCTGAGCTCGTCGTAGCCGCGTTCGACCATGCGCACGTCGCCGCTCTCTGAGTCGATGTGGAAACGGTACCAGCCCATCGACCACATGAACGTGACGGCCGTGGCGCCGCTGTCGAAACCGACGTGCACTGAGGGCATGCCGAGCTGTTCATTGGTTTCCGCGATCTTCTGCGGGACGCGGCTGACGTTGAGAAGGTCGACGCCGCGCTGCAGGAGGGTGAGGGAGGCCGCCGCGGCTGCGAGCTCCGCCGCCGCCGTCGGCGCGGGCGCGGGCGGCTCCGCGGCGGACGCGGTGGCCGGCCCGGCGGCGGCGACCGCGGGTGTCGCGGCGACGCTCGCCGCGGGCTCCGCGGGGGCTTGGGCCACCAGGGCCGCCGTCTCCGCGGCGATCGATGAGACCACGGCTGCGGCCGGCGCGGTGAGCGCCGGCTGCGGCTCCGGGGTGAGGGTCGTCTCGGGGTCGCCGGCCGGTTCCGCGCCGGCGGCCGGCGTGCGTGCGGCCGCGGACTCCGCGATCTGCTCGTCGGTGATGGCCGGGAGCGGCTGGGTGTCTTCGAACACCACGGCCGGCGGCTCGCGCGGCGGCGGCTCGAGCGGCGGGACGTCGGCCGCTGGCGTCGCCGGCGAGGCGGCCGCCGTTTCGTCGCGCAGCGCCGCCAGCTCGCCGGCGAACTCCGCGGGCGTCTCGCCCCAGGTGCGCTCGCCGGGCTCGGACGAGTCGCCGGTCGGCGGTGAGGTGACGGCTGCCGCTGCCATAGCCGGACCCGCGGCGGACAGGATGAGCGGTTCGGCCGGCAGGGGCGCGCCTGGCGCGCGCGCCGACTGGCCGGCGAGCTCCTGCTTCTCGGCCTCGACGCGCGCGAGCTGCGCCTGCAGGCGCTCGATCTCGGCGTCCTTGTCTTTGAGCGCCTTCCAGAAGGCGTCGCTCTCGGTGCGGGGATCGCGCGCCTCGGCGCGCGGCTCTCGCACCTCCTCGCGCGACTCGCGCGCGCGCCCGTTGTCGGCCGGCATGGGGGCGGCGGCCACTGGCTCCGCCCCGCTCAGGCCGGGGGTCTGCCCGCACAGCGAGCAGATGAGCAGTTCCGCGCCGTCGGCGCCGACCACTTTCTGGGTGCGTTCGCCGGCGAGGAGCGTGCGCCCGCACTCGGCGCAGACTGCCTGATCCTGCTCGTCCTTGCCGTGGCCGAAGATGCGTCCAAACATCGTCACTCCCGTGTGAGTGCAGCCCCTTGGGGCCGGAAAAGTGCTGCAAGAAGGCACATGATAGCAGAACCGGCCCGGCTACTCCTCGTCGTCTGCGTCGTCCTCGTCGTCTGCGTCGTCCCCATCGTCCGGCGCGGCGTCGTACTGCGCGAGCACTTCGCGGGCGCGGTCCGCGTCCTCCTCGCGCACGAGGACGTGATAGGGGTTCACGGTGGGCGTGGGGTACACGTCCTCTGTGCCGGTGCCGCCGATCACGGCTTCGATGCCGGCCTGCTCGAGGACGCCTTTGACGAGGTTGGCGAGACCTGCGTCGCCGACGGTGGTCACAGGCACGAGCTCCATGGCGTCACCTCGCGATCCGGGTCGGGGGCGCCGCGGCGCGGCGCACCGGGAGTATACCCGCGGCGCGCCACATCGTGGCGAGGACGATGGCGGTGGTCGACGCGACCGTGACGATGCGCTCGTTCACCAGCTCTCCTCCATCAGCTCCCGCAGGATCCAGACGTTGCGCGCGTCGGGGCCTTCACCGTCGAAGCCGGGCACCTCAAGGATGCCGGGTACGTCGGCGAAGGCCGGGTGGTTGACGATCGCCCGGAAGCCCTCCAGCCCGATCTCGCCGTCGCCGATGTTCTCGTGGCGGTCGCGATTCGAGCCGATGGGCGTCTTGGAGTCGTTGAGATGCAGCATCACGAGGCGCTCGAGGCCGCAGGCGGCGTCGAGGCGCGCCAGCGTCTCGTCCAGTCCCGCGGCCGTGCGGATGTCGAACCCGGCCTCGAAGACGTGCGCGGTATCAAGGCAGAGGCCCAGTCGGGGGTGCTCGTCGGCGGCGCGGATCATGGCGCCGAGCTCGTCGAAGTCGATGCCCATGGTTCCGCCCGCCCCGGCCGTGTTCTCGAGAAGGATGCGCACCGGCGAGCCCTCGCTCTCTGCCAGGGCTCGCCGGAGGGCGGCCTGCACGCGCTCGAGGCCGACGTCGAAGCCCGCGCCCTGGTGCGAGCCGACGTGCGTGACGATGGCGTCCGCGCCGAGCTGATCAGCCGCGGCCACGGCGCCCAGCAACGACGTCACGGACTTCTCGTAGAAGTCTTCCCTGGCGCTCGCCAGGTTGATCAGGTAGATGGTGTGGATGACGACGAAGCTGATGGGGGACGCGGCGCGTGCCTCATGGAACTTCGCGGCGTCCTCGCTTTCGTACACCTTCGGCGCCCAGGTGCGCGGGTTGCCGGCGAAGAGCTGGACGGCCTCGCCGCCGACCCCCACGCCGTTCAGTATCGCGTGCCAGACGCCGCCGGACGACTTGACGTGCGCGCCGAAGTACATGCGTCCCTCCTCGCTTCTCCGCGCGATACCGATTCCGCGCCGCGCGTCAGACGAAGTCTCGCGGCGCCTCATGACGCCAGGTCCTGGCGAAGACCTCGCGCTCCTCACCATCTTCGCCCTCGGTGACGCGCACCTCGTCTTCGACGAAGAAGGTGTGCGCGTCGCAGGTCATCTGCCCCACGGTGACGATGTGGAAACGGCCCTGGTCGCCGCGGCGCAAGACGCTCTCCACGCGCACGCGGACCGCGGCGGACAACGGGTCGCCTTCGCGCACGTCGTACGTGACGGTGTTCCACTCCTCGCTCTCCCACCCGTTGGGCATGACGATGTTGCCGCCATCGACGTAGTGATAGGTCCACGAGACGCTGTCGTCGGCGAGGTCGCGCAGGTAGCGCCGGTCGCCGGGCCCGCCGCCGACCGTCCGTTCGCCGAGGCTGGGCGGGACCAGCGGCGCGTCGAAGGCCGGCAGCTCGTCGTCCTCGGGGCGCGGCGGCCGCGCCGGCAGCTCGAGCCGGCATTCTCCGCCGACCAGCGTCAGCTCGACCGGCTCGGGCGACGGCCAGGCCAGCGGCCAGTAGGTGGGCGAGACGGCGACGCGCAGGCGATGCCCGGCCGGGAAGGCGTGGGCGATGGCGTCGAGCCGCACCGCGACGGTGTGCTCGCGCCCAGGCTCGAGGACTTCGGGGCGCTCGTGACCGCCCCGGTGCGTCAGGTTGAAGACCTGCTGGGCGACCAGCGCGGAGAGGCCGTCCGGAGAGACGTCGTCGAGACGCGCGGCGACCAAAGCCAGAGGCCGGTCCGCGGCGAAGCGCAGCGTGACCACGGGGTGGCCGAGGATCTCGAGCCGTTCGACGAGCGGCGCCGAGGTGAAGCACAGCGACTGCCCTTCGGCCGCTCTCTGGTCGGGGGCGGCGTCGCTGGGCTGGCCCTCGGCGCACCACGCGCCGGCGTCGATGCCGCAGAGTTGTGAGCCGCGGATGCGCAGGCGGCCGCCGCCGTCCGCCCCGTGGGCGGCGGCCGCTTCGGCATCCGGGCGCGAAGCGCCTGCGGCGTCGCGCAGCACGCCGTCCGCATCCATGCGCCAGATTCGCGACTCTATCCGCGGCGACGGCCAGCGGTCCTCGGCCACCCAGCGTCCGGGTCTGTCGGCGACCTGCCCACTCGGCGCCGTGGACTCCTGCATCCAGACGCGCAGCATCGGCTCGTCCATGACGCCCGTGTCCCGGCCCTTGAGCCAGTGGTCCCACCAGCGCAGGCACTCCTGCAGAAAGCCGATGGCCGGCCCCGGCGCCGCCGTGTGAGGAAAGCCGTGCCCCCACGGGCCGATGAGGCCCTTGCGCGGTCCGCTGAGGCCTTCGAGGAGCCGCGGCACGGCGTTGGTGTAACCGTCGGCCCAGCCCCCGACGGCGTACACGGGCGTCTCGATGGCGGCGTAGTCCTCGCACACGGAGCCGTGCTTCCAGTAGTCGTCGCGGCGCTGGTGCGCGAGCCACGTGTGGACCCAGGGCTCGTTGCTCTCCAGCCGCAGCCGCCAGAGGTCGCGCCAGCGAGCGCCCATCGCGACCTCGTGCGGCGGCTGGCACTGCCAGTGCAACATGGTCGAGCTCCAGTGCAGGAGGTCGGTGCCCATCAGGCAGCCGCCCTTGTAGTGTACGTCGTCGGCGTAGCGGTCGTCGGTGCTCATGAGCGTGATGATCGCCTTCAGGGCCGGCGGCCGGCGGGCGGCCAGCTGGAGGCTGTTGAAGCCGCCCCACGAGATGCCGGTCATGCCCACCGCGCCGCTGCACCAGGGCTGCCGGGCGATCCACGCGATGACTTCGAGGAGGTCCTCCTGCTCCTGAGGCGCGTACTCATCCTCGAGGACACCGTCCGACTCGCCGCTGCCGCGCAGGTCGAGGCGCACGCACGCGTAGCCGCGCGCCGCCCACCAGGGGTGGATGAGGACGTCGCGCGGCGCCATGCCGTCGCTGAGCCGGTACGGCACGGCTTCGAGGATGCCGGGCACGGGGTCCGCGGCGGCGTCGTCGGGCAGCCAGATGCGCGCCGCGAGCCGCGCGCCGTCCGGCATCTCGATCCACTCGTAGTCGATCTGGCTGACGGTGCGCAGCGCATCAACGTCGCGAGCCATGCGGCCACCTCCTGACGCCACGCTCCACAGGGTGAACCGGGAGTGTACCGGGCGCCGTCGCTGAGAGGCAACGGCGTGGCCCTGCCTGACGACCGCTGCAGGAGCCGGCGCCGCTGGGTGAACTACTCGGCGAAGCGCTAGACTATAGAGCGACCCGCGAGCCCGAAGGGCGCCGTCGCGGGGCGGACCAGTGTGCCAGCACCGGTGCGCGCGGCCGGGTCCCACGCCGCGCGCGGGCCGGCCAGACCGTCGAGGAGGCCAGATGGACGAGGACGGCGTGCATCGCTGTAGCACGTGCCCGGCGTTCGCGGAGATCCCGGGCGAGGGCGGCGCGGGGACCTGCCGGTCGGCGCCGCCGGTAGCTCTGCAGGCGGAGAAGTACTTCCGCGGATCGAGCCGCGACCTGCCGTTCGGCGCTTATCCCGCGGTGGGCGCGTTCCCGATGGTGCGCGGGGATGACTACTGCATGGCGCACCCCAAGAACCGCGCGCTGATCGCACGCTGACGCGGGCGCGGCGCAGCGCCTGCTTGCGGGCTTCGCGCGCGCTCTTTGCGCGTCTTTCCACGGGTCGGTCGTCCGCGAGCCCTATGGTAGTGTTGACGAGCGCGGCGGCCGCAAGCGGCGCCGCGTCAGCCGATCACCCACCTCAGGAGAACCCCAGCGTATGTGTGGCATCTTCGGTTTCGCCGGTCCGCCCGACCGCCGGCTCCTCGGGCGCATGGCCGCCTCCCTTGTGCACCGCGGCCCTGACGACGCCGGCTCGTTCGAACGGCCCGTCGTCAGCCTCGGTCACCGGCGCCTCAGCATCATCGACCGCGAAGGCGGTCACCAGCCCATCGCCAACGAGGACGAGACCGTCTGGCTGGTCTACAACGGCGAGGTGTACAACTACCGCGAGCTGCACGCCGAGCTCGAGGCCGCCGGGCACGTCTTTCGCACCAGCAGCGACAGTGAGGTCATCGTCCACGCCTATGAGGAGTGGGGCCCAGGCTGCGCGGCACGCTTCAACGGCATGTGGGCGTTCGCCCTCGCCGACCTGCGCGAGGGCGACGGCAAGCTCGTCTTCAACCGTGATCATTTCGGCATCAAGCCGCTGTTCTACGCACGCTCGCCGCACACGGGCCGGCTGCTCTTCGCCAGCGAGATCAAGGCGCTGCTGCAGGACCGCGACCTCACGGCGACGCCGGACGACCAGATGGTGTACGAGTTCCTCCAGCACGGCTTGCACGACCACCGCGAGGAGACGATGTTCGCCGGCGTCTACCGCGTGCCGGCGGCCACCTGGATGGAGATCCCGCTCAGCCTGTCGCGGGAGCCTGGGAGCGCCCCGGCCGCCTCCGGCGACGGCGCGCGCCCCGGCCTCCTTACCGAGCCGCTCGCGAGCACGCCCTACTGGACGCCCGAGCTGCGCACCGATGGGCGCCCCGACCCAGCCCTCTTCCGCCGCCTCTTCCGCACCAGCGTCGAACGGCGGCTCGTGTCGGAGGTCCCCGTCGGCTCGTGTCTCTCGGGCGGCCTCGACTCGACGTCGATCGTCGCGTTCATGAGCGAGCTGCTGAAAGAGGACGCCCCGGATGCGACCTCCCTGCGCGGCCAGCTCAAGACCTTCAGCGCCGTGTTCGACGGCGATCCCATCGACGAGCGCGACTACATCGAGGTCGCCGTCGAGAGCACCGGCGCCGACACGACCTATACCAACCCCAAGTCCTCGGAGCTCATCGATGAGCTGCGCGAGCTCATCTGGCACCAGGAAGAGCCCTTTGTCAGCACCGGACCGTACGCGCAGTGGTGCGTCATGCGCTCCGCCCGCGAGCAGGTCACGGTGCTTCTCGACGGCCAGGGCGGCGACGAGCTGCTGGCCGGCTACGTGCCGTACCAGCTCGTCTACCTGCGGCAGCTCCGCAAGGAGGGCCGCTACGCCGAGCTCCGCGAGGAGACCGTGAAGTCGCGGGACGTCCTTTGGCCGCTGATCCGCCGCCGGCTCTCCCAGCGGAGTAGGCGCCTGACCACGCGGCAGCTGCTCAAGCCCGGCTTCTTGAGCCGCGTCACCGACCCCACGAGCGGCGTTTCGCGGACGCAGCTCAAGGAGCGTCTGCTGCAGGACCTGCTGATCTACTGCCTCCCCTGCCTGCTGCGCTACGAGGATCGCAACGCCATGGCGTTCAGCGTCGAGTCGCGGCTGCCGTACCTGGACCAGGAGTTTGTCGACTACCTGCTCACCCTGCCCGACGACGCCATCATCCGGGAAGGATGGAGCCGCTGGATCCTGCGCGCCGGGCTCAAGGGCACGCTGCCCGAGAAGATCCGCCTGCGGCGCTGGAAGGTCGGGTTCACGACTCCCGAGATGCGCTGGATCAAGGCGCGCCGGGCGGCTTTCACGAGCCTGTACCAGTCGCCGACCTTCCAGTCGCGGCCGTACTGGGACGGCGCGGCGGTCGTCGCCGCGTTCCGCGACTGCTGCCGCGGCAAGGTCGAGGAGTCGCCGCTCTTCTGGCGCACCGCCAACGTCGAGCTCTGGCTGCGCGAGCTCTGCGACCGCAGCGTGGTGCTCGAGGACGCCGACATCGAGGCGGCCCTCACGGCGCCGGCCGAGATCGGGCCCAGGCGCCGTGGCACGATGGCAGAGGCCGCCGACCCGCGCGTGCCGGCGCTGCTGGCCGCCGCCGGCGGCCGGGCCGCCGAGGCCGGCACGGCCGAGGCGCAGCGTCTGCTCGGCGCGTACACGCCCCACCCCAGCAAGCACCTGTTCGCGGCCACGCGCGGGTACGTCTTCGCGCGCCTGCCCATCAAGACCGACGTGGTCGCGCGCGGCGACGACCTGGCCGAGGTGTGCCGGCGCCACGTCGCCGCCCACGTGAAGCCCGGCGACATCGTCGCCATGGCCGAGAACGCCGTCTCCGCCGCCCAGGGCCGCAGCTTCCCCATCGACGAGATCCACCCCACGTGGCTCGCCGCCAAGCTCGGCAACGCGGTGACCAAGACGCCGCACGGCATCGGTCTGGGCACGCCGCAGACGATGCAGCTCGCCATCGACCAGGTCGGGGCGCCGCGCATCGTCGCCGCGGCGGTCGTCGGCGCGGCCGGGCGCCTGGTGCACCAGCGGGGCCTCTTCTACCGGGTCGCCGGCCGTGAGGTCGAGGCGATCGACGGCCCCGCGTACAATCGGCTGCCGCCGCACAACACCTCCGCCAGCCTCGGCCCCGCCGACCCCGACGGCGTCTCCACGCGTCTCAGCGCCGTCCTCAGCGAGGCCGCTGGCGGCACGGTGCAAGTGGCCGTGATCGACGCCAGCGACCTGGCGGTCACCGTTCTGGGTGCGTCCCTGGGCGCCGACCGCGAGCTCGTCGGCGTGCTGATGCGCGACAATCCCCTGGGCCAAGGGACGGAACAGACGCCCGTGTGCGTCATGCGCCCGCTCGGGCCGCTGCCCTCGCAGAGCTGATCTCGCGCTTTTCGCGGGTGACCGCGAGCCGCCGGTGAAGGTCACTCCCAGGCTGGCGCTGGCCGGCGTCTTCTCGCGCACGCGGGTTCCTGCGCGTGTTTCTGGATTCTGGCATGGATGGTAGAATCCAGTCATGGGCATCTCCATCAAGAACGACGAGACCGAGCGCCTCGCCCGTGAGCTGGCCCGCGAGACCGGCGAGTCGCTGACTACGACGATCAGGCGTGCCCTCGAGGAGCGCCTGGCGCGCGTCGAGGGCCGTCGCAGCCCCGCGGACAAGCTGGCTCTGGCGCGCGCCATCCTGCGGCGTGTCGATGCCCTGCCGGTGCTCGACGATCGCCCCGCCAGCGAGATCCTTGGCTACGACGAGCATGGCCTGCCGTGACGGGCGCGCTGGTCATCGACACCTCGGCGCTTCTGGCGACGCTGTTCGCCGGGCCGCGGCGCGACGCCGTGCTCGTTTCGCTGGCCGAGGCCCAGACGGTTTGGCTCTCGTCGTGCTGTCATCTTGAGGCGTCGATCGTGGCCGCATCGCGCCTCGGTCCCGCGGGGCACGCCGAGCTTGAGCGCCTGCTCGACGTCTTCTCTGTGGAGGTCACATCGTTCACGCCGGATCAAGCGGCTCTGGCGTGCGACGCATGGCAGCGGTTCGGCAAGGGCCGTCATCCCGCCGGGTTGAGCATCAGCGATTGCTGTTCGTACGCGCTGACGATCCAGGCCGGAGTGCCCCTGCTCGCCGTCGGGGGCGATTTCGCGAAGACCGATCTCGACCTGGTCGACTTGAGTCTATAGGCAGCGAGGGACCAGGCTCAGCGCCAGGCTCGCATCGAGGTCTGCGCGCCCGTGACCAGTGAGGGTCGCCACCGCCTCTGGAGCTCGTCGCGCGTTCCGCTGGACGCGTGGTCAAAGCGACGGATACGTGCCACACCAGGCGAAGGACCCCAGCCATCCGACGAGCCAAAGAGGAGGTGCTCCGGTGACGCGCGACGACATCCTCGAGAAGCTGGCGGCGTGCCAGCCGGAGCTCGACCGGTTCCATGTAGAGAGCCTGTCCGTCTTCGGCTCAGTTGGACGAGATGAGGCTTCGGACGACAGCGACATCGACGTGCTGGTCGAGTTCGAACCCGAGGCAGTCGTCGGCATGTTCGAGCTCGTGCGCCTGCAGCGCTACCTCAGCGAGCTCCTCGGCCGGCGCGTCGACCTGGCGACACCGGATGCTCTGCACAAGGCGCTGAGAGACGGCATCCTCAGCGAGGCTATCCATGCCGCGTAGGCATTGGCGCTTGCGCGTCGTCGACATCCTGGAGTGCGTGGTGACGAGCGACGAGTACGTGCATGGCCTCGACTCCTCCGCGTTCACTCGAGACTCCCGTACGGTGAAGGCCGCTGTTCGTGACCTTACCGTCATTGGCGAAGCGGCAGCCGCCATGCCGGGGTGGTTGGTCGCGAGACACCCCGAGTCACCGCGGGCCGACATGCGTGACATGCGCAACGTCGTGGTGCACGAGTACTTCGGCGTAGACCTGCGCATCGTGTGGGACACGGTGCGCAACAACCTGCCGTTGCTTGTGGAGCCGCTGAGGCGCGTGCTCAAGGACGAGCCGGAGGACGAGGTGTAGAGCGGAGCCGGTGTCAGTCCCCCAGCGGCAGCTCGGGGTGCGCGGCGCCTTTGGGCTGCGCCTTGGGCGCCTTCGTGAAGGTGCATCGACGCCCTTGTCGGCGCCCTTCTTCCGCTCCGTCGGGCGGGCGCCCACCAGGCCCGGCGCCCACCACCGGAACTGCCGGGGGTCGGTGGCCGCGAGAGCCTGCGCGTCGCTCACGTCGCGAGGCTACCATCAGGGTCGCATGGAGGGAAGGCGCCGACGCCGGTCGAAGCCGAGCGTCGCCGGCATGCCTCCGGCCAGGGCCCGCTCGCGCGCCGCCGCGGCTGCGCCCGCAGGCGGCGCCGGCAGAGCCGACAGCAGCTCGCGGGCGCTGACGGCAGCGAACGCGGCGTCGATAGTGGTCGGCGGCGGCGCCCGCGCGATCTCGGACCAGGCGAGCGGCAGGAGCTCCAGGTACCCGGCGCGGCCGGCCAGTGACTCTGTGACCGTGCGCATGGTGAGCAGGTTGGCCGAGCCGGTGAGCAGGAAGCGGCCCGGCCGCTGGTCGCGGTCGACCGACAGCTTGACCGCGCGCAGGAGGTCGGGAGCGCGCTGCACCTCGTCGATGACCGTGAGGCCGTGCGTCTCGGCGACCAGCCCATCAGGGTCCGAGGACGCCATGGCGAGGGTGGCCGGCTCGTCGAGGGTGAGGTACGCGCCGCCGACCTGGTCCAGCACCTGGCGGGCGAGCGTCGACTTGCCGACCTGACGCGCGCCGGTCACGACCACGACGCGGAAGGACCCGAGGCGCCACAAGACGGCTTGTAAGGCATGGCGAGGAATGGTCTCCATACCTTGCACTTTCACCACAGGCTGGTGTCATCTCGAGGTATGTCAACCAGGCGATTGCGTCAGCCGCGGTACAATTCGTCGAGCCCGACGAGGACGTACCGTTCGGGCTGGGCCGCGGCCAGGCCTCGCAGGCCTTTGGCGAACCCCGAGCGCGAGAAGAAGTAGTGAGCCGGCGGAGGACCTTGTGCCCCAGGGCTCACGAACGGCTCGAGCCGAGCCAGAAGGTCCTCCTCGGCGAGGCTCATCGGTTCGCGCGTCCACTTGCACGATCCCAGGGCGGCAACGCTGCCGTCCTCGCGCAATGCTACGGCGTCCACCTCGCGGGTCTCGGTGAGGCGCCCTTCGCCGGTCGGGACCTTGCCCCACCAGGATCCGACCGTGGCGCCGACGCCCTGGGCGCGCAGATGGTCCTGCGCGATGTGCTCGAAGACGGGCCGCGACACGAAGGCGTCGAGCGCCGGCACGACCGTCTGCTCCATGTGCCGGCGCCGGCCCTCGGGGCGCACCAGACGCTCCTCGAACGGGAACACGAAACGGAACCAGAAGCGCAGGTACGGATCGAGGATCTCCCAGGAGGTCCGGCGGGTGCGTCCGCGCAGCGTCGCGGTGACGGGGACGACGCGTTGCACGAGCAGAAGCGACGCCAGCGCATCGAGCACGCGGCTGACCGTCGAGGCGTCGCTGCCGATGCGGTTGGCGATCTGGCTCACGCGCGTGTCGCCGCCGGCCAGCGCGCGGAGCACCGAGAAGTGCAGGCGCGGCTCCGCGAGCTCCTGAAAGAGCAGCAGGCGCGCCTCCTCGCGCAGCACGCCGTCGCGCGAGAGAGTGGTCCGGAGGATGTTCTCGGCCAGGGATGCGCCGACATCGAGCTGTGAGAGGTAGTACGGCATCCCGCCCCACACGGCGTACGCCCGCACTCTGTCTTCAAGCGTCCACTCAGGGACGAACAGCGCGGCTTCGCGGTAGCCGAACGGCGCCACCTGCAACTGCCCTGTGCGCCGGCCGAAGAGCGCCGAGCCGTGCCCCAGCACATCGCGCTCGAAGAATGAGATCTCGCTGCCCGAGAGGAAGAGCATGAGCGGCAGATGGCGTCCCGTCTCGCGCCACCAGCGCGCGAGCAGCGACGGGAGTCCGGGGTCGGCCTGGGCGAGGTACTGGAACTCGTCCAGAACAACTGCGCAGCGCTCGTTCGCGAAACGCTCGATGGCGACCAGGGCGGCGGTCCAGGATGTCAGCGGCTGCTCGCGCAGCAGCGCGTCGTCGGTGGTCTCGGCGAGGACGCGCGTGAGGTCGCCGAGCTGGTCGGCGATCGTCCCTGCGGTCGCCTCGAAGAGCAGACCGCGCCGGCCCGTCGCGAAGCGCGAGAGAAGCTCAGTCTTGCCGACCCGGCGGCGCCCCCAAACGACCAGGAGCTCCGCGGAGCCCTGTGCCCATCGGGCCTCGAACAGGTCGAGCTCTTCGCGACGGTCGAGGAAGTCCACGAGCGGAACCTACAGGAAGACTGTGTGTACAACAAGTTTTCTTGCGCACAGTCTTCTTGTCGATGGCTCTGGCGCGGCTTCTCGTGAGCGCTGGTGCGGCCGCGCGCACGGCCGCGCCCGCGCCTGCTTGCGAAGTGCGCGTGGCGCTCGACCGCCACCCGCCCTTCGGTGTATAAACAGGCGTCAACAGGAGTCCCGCACGGGGAGGGTCGGCCGGTGAGCATCGTCGAGGTCCAGGAATTGCGCAAGCAGTACGACCCGCCCAAGGGCGTGCTGGCCGTCGATGGCGTCAGTTTCGACATCGCCAAGGGCGAGATTTTCAGCCTCCTCGGGCCCAACGGGGCCGGCAAGAGCACCACCATCTCCATGCTCTCGTGCCTGCTGCACCCCAGCGGCGGCGACGCCCTGGTGGACGGCCACTCGGTCGTCACCGACGCGCAGGCGGTCAAGGAGGCGATCGGGGTCGTGCCTCAGGACATCGCCCTGTACCCAGACATGAGCGCCCGCGAGAACCTCATCTTCTGGGGCAAGATGTACGGCCTCGCGGGCGAGGCGCTGAAGACCCGGGTCAACGAGGTGCTTGAGCTCATCACGCTGGTCGACCGTCAGAAAGACCGCGTCGAGAAGTTCAGCGGCGGAATGAAGCGCCGGGTCAACATCGGCGTGGCGCTGCTGCACAAGCCCAAGGTCCTGTATCTGGACGAACCGACGGTGGGCATCGACCCGCAGAGCCGGCGCTCGATCCTCGACGGCATCCTTGCGCTGCGCGACCAGGGCATGACCATCCTCTACACCACGCACTACATGGCCGAGGCGCAGGAGCTCAGCGACCGCATCGGCATCGTCGACCACGGCAAGATGATCGCCGTGGGGACCAACGACGAGCTCGTGAAGATCGTCGGTGAGGAAGCGCGCGTTGAGCTCAACGTGGACCACTCCCTCGAGGGGATGGTGGAGCGCTGGGCGGAGGTCCAAGGCGTCACCAAGGCGATGATCGACGAAGACCGCGCGGTGCTCCTGGTGCAGGACGCCAACGAGGTGCTGCCGCGGCTCTTCGAGACGGCCGCCGCGGCAGGCTCGCGCATCACCGAGGCGAGCGTCACCGAGCCCAACCTTGAGATGGTGTTCCTGCACCTCACCGGCCGGGCTCTGCGGGAATGACCAGCGCAGCCAAGTCATCGGCGGGTGGGCCGAAGGAGCACCCGACAATAGGACGGCGTTGAGCCGCATCCTCGCCATCGCCTGGAAGGACCTGCGCAGCACGATGCGCAACGTGCCGGCGCTGGTCATGATGCTGGTGGCGCCGCTGGCCTTGGCCGCCCTGCTCGGCTTCGCCTTCGGCGGCGGCCAGAGCTTCTCGATCACGGCGACCAAGGTCGCCGTGGCCAACGCCGACACGGGGGCTTTCGGCGTCGGCGCGGTCGGCAACTACGGAGCGGTGGTCGTGGGCGTGATGAAGAGTCCTGATCTCAAGGACATCATCACGGTCAGCGACAAGCCGTCGGCCGCCGCGGCGCGCAAGGCAGTCGACGACGGCAAGGCGGCGGCGGCCGTCGTCATCCCCGCCGACTTCAGCGGCGTGATGTCGGGCGCCAGCTCGGTCGCGCCGACGACCGCCATCGAGGTGTACGAGAACCCCACCCAGCAGATCGGCGGCGCCATCACCGAGAGTATCGTCGGCCAGGCGCTGCTGGGCTTCAACGGCGCCCGCGCGGCGGCGGTCGCGGCCAGCGGGCTCGCCACCGCCAACGGCGACGGCGACCGCGCCGGCGAGCTTGCGCAGCAGGCCGCCGCAAAGTACATCCAGGGCGGCGGCGCGGCCGCCGGGGTCAGCGTCGCGCAACGCGCGCCGCGGCTGCCCGGCGGCGCGAGCACCAAGGACGTCGGCGTCAGCGGCACGATCCTCGCCGGCATGATGGTCTTCTTCATGTTCTTCGGCGCCAACAACGTGGCCCGCACCATCCTCGATGAGGAGCGCGCCGGTACGCTGCCGCGGCTGTTCACCACGCCGACGCCGCGGCGGACGATCCTCGGCGGCAAGTTCAGCAGCGTCTTCGTCACCGTGATCGTGCAGGCCGTGATCCTGCTGGTCGGCGGCCGCTTCATCTTCAGCATCGACTGGGGCCGGCTCGACGCCGTCGCGGCGCTCACCCTGGTGGCCGCGGCGGTCGCCTCCGGCCTCGCACTGCTTCTCATCTCGCTGGTGCGCACTCCGGCGCAGGCGGGGGGCATCGGCGCCGGCGTCTATCTGGTGCTGGCCCTGCTCGGCGGCAACTTCACCGGCGCCGCGGCCGCCGGCGGCGCCTACGCCACCATCCAGAAGCTCACTCCCAACGGCTGGCTGCTGCAGGGCTGGGACGCCGTCATGCGCGGCGGCGGACTGGCCGACATCGTGCTCAACCTGGTCGTCCCCCTGCTGTTCGCGGTCGTGTTTTTCGCGGTCGCCGTGCTGCGCTTCCGGAAGCGTTTCGCGTGAGGCCGTCGTGAAACGCATCTGGACACTCGCCTCAAAGGACCTGCTGGAGACGCGTCGCGACCGGCTCGCGCTGCTCTTCACGGTCATCATGCCGCTGGCCTTCACGACCTTCTTCGGGCTCATGTTCGGCGGCGGCAGCGATCGTCTGCCGCTGGCCATCGTCAACGCCGACTCCGGCGCGCCGGCGATGCAGCTCGTGAGCGCGCTCGCGCAGTCTGGCGTCGTCAAGACCGAGGCGATGACCATTGCCGCCGCCGAGAAGGCAGTGGATGACAACAAGGTGGCCGCGGCGCTGGAGATCCCGGCCGGCTTCTCCGCCGCCTTGGCGGCCGGCCGGCCGGCCGCGCTCACCATGGTGAGTGTCGCCGGCTCCACGGGCGCCCAGACAGTGCAGACCGAGGTGATGGCGCTCGCCGGCCGGCTGGCGGCCGGCGAGCGCGCCGCTCAGGCGGCGGTGGCGGTGGCCGGCACGCCGCCGGGCAGCGACCCCGCGGTCGGCGAGCAGGCCCTCAAGGACGCGGCTCTCCTCATGGCCCGGCCGCTGGCGGCGCAGTCGCTCGCCCACCCCGTCGCCACCGTCAAGGTCGTCCAAGCCGGCATGGCCGCCGGCCAGATCCCGACCGGCTTCGTGCTGAGCTCGCCTGGGATGCTCGTCAACTTCATCCTGTTCAGCCTGCTGACCGCCGGCATCGCGCTCATCCAGGAGAGGCGCAACTTCACGCTGCTGCGCCTGATGACCACGCGTGTGCGCCGCTGGGAGCTCATCGCCGGCAAGGCCGTGGGGATGTTCGCGCTGACGTTCGTCCAACAGATCATCCTCATGGGCGCCGGGCAGCTGCTGTTCGGCGTCGACTATCTGCGCGACCCCGCGGCGCTTCTGCTGATGATGGTCGCGCTGTCGCTGTTCGCCTCCACACTGGGCCTGCTGCTCGCCGCGGTGCTCACCAGCGAGCAGGCGATGGTGGCCACCACGGTGATCGTGTCGATGAGCGTGGCGGCGCTGTCGGGGGCGTGGTTCCCGCTCGAGATCACGGGGCCGGCCTTCCAGGCCGTCGGCCATCTGCTGCCCACGGCCTGGATCCTCGACGGGCTGCGCGGCATCATCGTGCGCGGCTTCGGCGTCGCCGACGTGCTGCCCGCCTTCGGTGTCGCGCTGGCCTGGTCGACGGCGCTCTTCGTGCTCGCCGTGTGGCGTTTCCGGCTCAGCGACTGACCGACGCAGCCGGGTCAACGTGCGGGGCGCCGGCAGGCACACCGCACATCCATCGCCGCAACGCCCCCAGAGCTCTAGATTCCCGAAGATATGGTAGACTGTCGGTATGGGCATCTCCATCAAGAACGAAGAGACCGAGCGCTTGGCGAGGGTGCTTGCTCGCGAGACGGGCGAGCCTCTCACGGCGGCCATCAGGCGCGCTCTCGAGGACCGTCTGGCGCGACTGGAGAGGCGCCGCAGCCCTGCCCAGAAGCGGGTGCTGGCCGCGGCGATCTGCCGGCAGGTGCAGGCTCTGCCCGATCTGGACGCGCGTTCCGCCGACGAGATACTGGGCTACGATGAGAACGGCCTCTGGACGTGAGCAGCGGCGCCGTCATCGACAGCTCGGTGCTGGTCGCCGTGCTCATCGGCGAGCCGGAGGCCGGCGTCATGCTCGACGTCCTCTCCGGCCTGGAACAGTGCCGCATCAGCGCGGTCAACGTGCTGGAGGCGTCGATGGTGATGGCCTCACGTCGCGGCAGCGGAGGCGTCGCCGGCCTCCGATCGCTCTTCGACGTGTCGACATCGAGGTGGCGCCGTTCACCGCCGATCATGCCGCCTTGGCTCTTGACGCATGGCGAGCCTATGGCGAGGGGCGTCACCCCGCCCGTTTGAACCTCGGCGATCGCTGCGCGTACGCTCTGGCGAGATACTCGGGGCGCCCGCTTCTGGCCAAAGGCGACGACTTCCCCCAGACCGACATCGAACTGGTCCCGCTCAGTCCTTTCTCGGCTTGATGCTCGCGTCTTTCGGCAGGGCGAGGCTTGCCTCGACCTCGATGGCTTTGAGGATCCCCGACGGGACGGGGCAGGCGGGGTGCACCAGGTGCTCGGCGGCGAGGCGCAGGGTCACGGGACCCTCGCCGCGGTAGCTGATCTCACGGTACGGGTCTACCTCGGTGAGCTGTTCGGCGAGCTTCTCCACGTAGCCGCACGTGGTCTCGAACTCGAGCCTCACGGCGCGGCCCTCCATCTTTGTGCGGACGGTGGTGCAGAAGCCGCAGATGCCGCTGTCGATCTCGGCTGACGCCATGGTCTCTCCTTGGTCGCGGGCGGGAAGTGCGCCCATCATTCCCGAGACGGCCGCCCCCTATGCCCCGGCCGGACCGCCGACGGGGGCGGCACGTGAGGTACCATCTCCGCGGCATTCATCAGCGCCCGTGCGGGCCGTGCGGCAAGCCTGAGGAGGATCGGCCGTGAGCGAGATGACCCAGGCTGGTTCCGAGAAGGCCCGACCCTCCAGGTCCTCGGCCAGGAGCAAGACCTCGGTGGCGCCCACGATCATCGCCGTCATCGCGCTGGCCTGCGTGCCGCTGGTGTGGCGCAACGACTACATCATCAGCCTGCTCACGCTGATCCTGCTCTACAGCCTGATGGCGCAGAGCTGGAACCTCACCATCGGGGTGTGCGGCATCTGGAACCTCGGTCAGGCGGCGATCATCGCGAGCGGCGGCTACGTCACGGGGATCCTCACGGTCGAGCTCGGTATGTCGGCTTGGCTTGCGCTGCCGGCCGGCGTGGTCGCGGGCGGCCTGACCGCTGCGATCATCGTGCTTCCCGTCATCCGCCTTCGGGGCGTTTTCGCCGCTCTGCTGACCTTCGCGCTCGCGGAAGTCGTGCGCCTGCTCATTCTTGCCGACGGCGCCGGGTTCACCGGTGGCAGGTCCGGTCTGTCGGGCGTCCCCGGGCTGTTCGACCACCTCTCGTATTCGGGGAGCCTGCGCGCCTCCTTCGGGCTTGCGCTGGCGCTCTCCGCGGCGGTCATGCTCCTCGTGCGCGGCATGATGGACTCGCCGTTCGGCAGGGGCGTCGACCGGCGCCGTCAGGCCATCGTGGCGACCCTCGTCTCCGGCCTCGTGGCCGGTCTCGCCGGCGGGCTGTACGCGACCTTCTACCACGGCATCACGCCAAGCTCCATGGGGCTCGCCCCCATGGGCCTCCTCCTGATCATGGTCGTCGTCGGCGGACTGGGGACAGTGCGCGGCCCGATCCTCGGCGCCTTCGTCGTCACCATCCTCAGCGAACTGCTTCGCGACACGGTCCTGTGGCGGCTTCTCGTGCTCGGCGCCCTGCTCTTCCTCGTCCTCACGTTCTGGCCGGCCGGACTCGACGGGCTTCTCCAGCGCATCCTCGACAGGATCCGCGCCTGGATGAAGGCCGAGCACGGGAAGCCCGAGGGCGGAGCGGAGCCGGGCGGCCCGACGGGCGACAGGAAGACCTGACGGCGACGGCGAGCGGGCGCGGCGCCGTTGTGCCATTCCGCCGGCGGCCGCATACTGCGAGCAGTCCAACAGGGAAGGGGACCGACATGCCCGTCAATGCATCTCGCAGGCTCGCCGTCTGGGCGGCGGCTGCCGTGCTCGCGGCTTCAGCCGCGGCCTGCGGCGCCACGAGCTCGACGCCGTCAAGCTCGGCTTCGCCGAGCCCCACGGCGGCCGCCGGCGCCAAGACCATCACGTACACCCGCGTCGTGGACCTGCAGCACGTGATCAGCCCGGACATCCCGCTGTGGTCCGGTGATCCCAAGATCGTCTTCAAGACCGTCGCCACGATGAAGGATGACGGCTACTACCTGCGCAGCTTCACCATCGGCGAGCACAGCGCCACCCACATGAACGCGCCCAACAGCTTCATCGCCGGCGACAAGCGCTCCATCACGAGCTATTCGCCGGAGCAGCTCGTGGCGCCGGCGGCGGTCATCGACGTGCGCGGGCAGTGCGCCGCCGACCCGGACTACCAGCTGAGCAAGCAGGACGTGCTCGACTGGGAGGCTGTCAACGGCCAGCTGGCCCCCGGTACCTTCGTGATCATGTACACGGGCTGGCAGGACAAGTGGAGTGACCCCAAGGCGTTCTTCAACAGCGACGGCAAGGGCAACCTGCGCTTTCCCGGGTTCGCGGGAGCCACGACGAAGTGGCTCCTCAGCGACCGGCGGATCGCCGGCGTGGGCATCGACACGCACGGCGTGGATCCCGGCCTCGACACGAGCTACGCGACCAACACCCAGACGACCGGAGCTCACAAGATCGTCATCGAGTGCCTCGGCAACCTCGACCAGCTGCCGGCCACCGGGGCGACACTCGTGCTCGGCGTCCTGCGCCTCAAGGACGGTTCGGGCACGCCGCTGAGCGTCATGGCGTTCGTGCCCTGATCGCTGCCGGCCGACGGTCATGGATCCGCCGTGTGCGCCGATACCAGTGATGCCGGGTGTGACGCGAGGAAAGGAGACGCATGCACCTGTGTGCGCACGAGACGAGGCTCCCAGGTCGGCGCTCCGCGCCTGATGGGTCGGGAGCGGCCATCCGCGTCGCGGCGCTGCTTGTCGGCGTTGCCGTCGCTATCGCGCTGGTAGCGGCCGCGGTGCAGCACGGCTCCGGGGCGGCGGCCGCCGCGGCGTCGCCGGGCGCGTCCGCTCTCTCTGTCGATCTCACAGTCCGCGAGCGCCTCGGCGTGGCGCGCCGCGGCGAGGTGGTGACGTCGGGCATCCCGATCGCCCGCGGGGCCGCATTGCTCTCGACCGCCGACCTGCGGGTGCTCGACGCCACGGGTGACCCGGTGCCCGCCCAGTTCGCGGTGACCGCCCGCTGGGGTGGCGCGCCCGACGATCCACGGCTGCCCATCCGCTGGGTGCTGGTGGACTTCGTGGCGACGGCGCCCGCCGACGCCGCGGCGCGCTATCGTCTGGTCGCCGACGGCGCCGTCGCATCGCCGCCCGGGGCCGTCGCCGTCACGCGGAGCGACGACGATGCGCTCGCCATCGACACCGGCGCCGCCCGCTTCACGATCGACAAGCGGCGCTTTGACCTGCTGGCCTCGGCGATCGTCGGGGGGCAAGAGCTGGTCCGTCGCGGAGCGCGCTCGGGAATCAGCGCCACGACCCCTCTGGGGGCCGTTTTCGCCTCGACCGTGGAGCCGCCGCGGAGCGTGACCGTCGAGACCGCGGGCGCCGTGCGTACCACCGTGCGCGTCGCCGGGCGCCTTGCGTCGGGCGCGGGCGGGCGGCTGCTCGACTACACCGCCCGCCTCTCCTTCTTCTCTGGCCGCAGCGACGTGCGCGTGCTGCTCACGGTGCGCAATCCCAGTGAACCGGTCGTGAACGGCGGTCAGCCGCAGGTGTGGTTCATCGGCAGCCCGAGCTCGGCGATCTTCGCGGACCTCAGCGTGCACCTGGGCGGGGCGGCCGGGGACCGGCCGAGGCTGCGCCTCGGCGGCGTCCCCGGCCGCACCTTCACCGCCACGGGCGGCGCGCTCGAGGTTTATCAGGACTCCAGCGGCAGCGCCTTCTGGGACCGCCACCGCGGCAGCCAGCCGCGGCCGCAGAGCTATGTCAGCTTCCGCGGCTACCGCGTGTACCGCAACGGCGGGATAGCCTTTTCTGGCACGCAGATCCAGCCCTGGCTGAGCTGCTCCGGCGCCAGCGGCGGCCTCGCCGTGGTCACGCGCGATTTCTGGCAGCAGTTCCCCAAGGCGCTGCGCGGCGCGCCCGACCTGCTCTCGGTGGGCCTTCTACCGCGCGAGTACGCCGGCGACTTCAGCTTTCGCCCCGGGGAACAGAAGACGCATGAGCTGGCCTTGATCTTCCATCGTCCCGCGGCGACGGCCGCCGCCGTGCGTGGCATGGTGGCCGCTGGCCAGGAGCCGCTCTTCGCCGAGGCTCCGCGCGGGTACTACCTCGCGAGCGGCGCGCTCGGTCGCGTCGCGCCGCTCACCGACGACGCCGAGGCCGCGGACTACGAAGCGCTCGATCGCAACACGATCGCCGGCGCCGGCGCCAACCTGCCGCGCGTCATCCGCGAGGCCGACTTCACCGGCTGGCAGGACTACGGCGAGGCGCCGGTCGACTACGAGGACGGCGGCACCGGCACGCTCAACCACAAGTACAACTTCGACTATGGGATGCTGCTGCAGTGGATGCGTTCCGGCGATCGTGCCTGGTTCGACCTCGCCGAGGCCGGGGGGCGCCACATCGCCGACCTCGACGTGCTGCACTCGAGCGGCGCGCCCGACGACTGGTGGGACGGTGGCTTCTTCGGCCACTCCTATCACGACGAGAACAGCAACGGGAACCCGAACCGCAACGAGGGCGGCCTGCATCCCGACCTGGTCTTCGGCACGCCGGGGCTCCTCCTGCTGTATCACTTGACGGGGTACGAGCCGGCGCGCGAGGCGGCGCTCGAGATCGCCGACAACACGCGCTACCGCTTCGACAACTCGTTCGGTCGCGGCAACGGCGAGGGCTACGCCGAGGCCTGGGACGACGAGAACGAGTGCTACACGGCGCGCTCGTTCGCGCACGGTCTGTGGGTACTGATCGAGGCGTATCGCGCCACCGGCGACGAGGGCTACCTCGACACGGCCGCCTGGGTCGTCGAGAAGTCGCGCCTGGCCGTGGACTCCTTCATCTGCGACCCCGTGCCGGGCGATCGCCGCTTCACCAAGCTCTTCCAGTGGGACCTGCTCGAACTGGCCTTGGGCAAGTACCTCGATCTGCTGACCGAGACCGGGCGCAGCGACGACGTCGGCGCCCGCGACCAGCTCCTGGCGATGACCCACCAGGAGGCCTACGTCATGTGGAACACCGACGCGGCCGGCAACGAGGGCGTGCCCTATGCCTGGATGCGCGACGGCAGCGGCTGGGGCTGGGAGGACAGGGAGGTGCCGGTCAATATCAGCAACTGGCAACTGCTCACCGCCGACGCGCTCGCCTACGGCTACGTGTACGGCGGCGACCCTCTGTTGCTCGAGCGGGCGCGCGCGGCCTTCAAGACGGGGTCAAGCCCGGACGTCGAGTACTACCGGCCGGTGTACACCGCCACGAAGGAGGCGACCAACAGCGCCAACTTCGGCCTTGTGTACCTGCTCGAGCGGTAGGGAAGAGTGGCGCCCCCAACGGAATTCGAATCCGTGCCGCCGGCTTGAAAGGCCAGTGTCCTAGGCCGCTAGACGATGGGGGCACGCGTGTGCCGCCGGGGGATTATACCCCGGCCGGCGGCACGCGGCCGACCGCGCCGCAAGGGGGGCCGGCCGAGCGAGCACCGGCCGGCAACGCATGCGCCGGCTGGCGGGCGAACGCCGCAGGCGCTTCGCGGTAAGCTTGACGTCCGCAGTGCAACCAGGAGGTCGGGATGACGTATCCGTTCGTGGTCGGGCCTGTCGCCGGAGACGAGGCGGACCTGCCGGCCATGTTCGAAGTGCGCCAGCACTTCGACGTCTTGCCGGCTGTCGATGTGCTCGCGGCCCTCGAGGACGAATGGCCGCGCACGAAGGAGCCGCTCTCCGCGCTCGCCCCACGCGCCGGCATCGCCGTCGCGGTCGGCAGCCGCGGCATCGCCGACATCGCCGTGCTGGTCCGCGGCATCGTCGCGCGGCTGACGGCGACGGGCTTTGAGCCTTTCGTCGTACCGGCCATGGGCTCGCACGGCGTCGCCACCGCCGCCGGCCAGACCGAGGTGCTCGCGCACCTCGGCGTCACCGAGGCGGCCGTCGGCGCGCCGGTCCGCGCCACGATGGAGGTCGTCTCGCTGGGCGAGGTCGAGGGCATCCCTCTCTTCCTCGACCGCTTCGCCTGGGAGGCCGACGGCGTCGTCCTGGTCAACCGCGTGAAGCCGCACACGGAGTTCGTCGGCGACATCGAGAGCGGCCTCATGAAGCAGCTCGTGATCGGCCTCGGCAACCAGGCCGGCGCGGAGCACTACCACCGGCTCGGCGTGATGCGCGGCATGGCCGAGACCATTCCCGCGGCAGCGCGCGCCTTGCTCGATCGGGTCAACGTCCTGTTCGGCGTGGCGCTCGTCGAGAACGAGGAGCACCGCACGGCGGTGGTACGCGTCGTGGCGCCGGAGGAGCTCGAGGAGACCGAGAGCGGGCTCCTCGAGGTGGCCCGGCGGCGCCTCCCCGGCCTGCCGCTCGACGACATCGACCTGCTCATCCTCGACGAGATAGGCAAGGACATCAGCGGCGTGGGGCTCGACCCCAACGTCACGGGACGCAACGTCATCTCCTGGTCGACGCCCCGCCAGCGGCCGCGCGTGCTGCGCATCTTCGTACGCGGCGTCACCGCGGCCAGCGGCGGCAACGCGTCGGGGGTGGGCAACGCCGACGCCGTCACCACGCGCCTGATCGACCAGATGGACGGCGCGGCGACGGCCGTGAACGGCCTCACGTCGTGCGCCCCCGACGACGTCAGGATCCCGCTCGTCTTCGCCTGCGACCGCGACGCCGTCTTCGCCCTGCTGACGACGATCAGGCCGACGACGCCCGACGACGTGCGCGTCGTCTACGTGCGCAACACCCTCGACGTCGCGCGGCTGTGGGTCTCGGCAGGTTGCCTGACTCATCTGCCCGCGGCGCCGGCCGTCGCCATCGACCCGACCGTCCGGCGCCTGCCGTTCGACGCCGCGGGCAATCTGATGTCGCCCTTCACGGGCGCGTAGTCGCATGACCGAGACCCTGAGCTACCCGGCAGACCGCCTTGAGCAGGCGCGCGGCGACTTTCTGCGGCGCTACCCCGGCTACGCCGGGACAAGCGCCATCGACGAGCTGCGCGCCCGCGACTACGAGCGGCTCGACCGCCTCGGCCACACGTACCTCGACTACACCGGCGGCGGGCTCTACGCGGAGTCCCAGATCCGCCGGCACTACGAGCTCCTCCGCGACCACATCCTCGGCAACCCGCACTCCGGCAACCCCACTTCGCTGGCGTCGACAGCGTTGGTCCACGAGGCCCGCGCCGCCGTGCGGCGCTTCTTCAACGCCTCGGAGGACGACTACGAGATCGTCTTCACGGCCAACGCCAGCGGCGCCCTCAAGCTCGTCGGCGAGTCGTACCCGTTCCGCCCCGGCGGCGTCTTCTGCCTGACCTACGACAACCACAACTCCGTGAACGGCATCCGCGAGTTCGCGCACGTCAAGGGCGCGACCATCACCTACGTCCCCGTGCGCGAGTCCGACCTGCGCGTGGAGGAGGAGCAGCTCCAGATAGTGCTGCGCGGCACACCGCCCGCTGGGAGCCGGCTGTTCGCCTACCCTGCGCAGTCCAACTTCAGCGGAGTGCAGCACCCGCTCGCCTGGGTGGACGAGGCGCACGAGCTCGGCTGGGACGTGCTGCTCGACTGCGCCGCCTACGCGCCCACCAACCCCATCGATCTCGAGGTCCTCAGGCCGGACTTCGTGCCGATCTCCTTCTACAAGCTCTTCGGCTACCCGACCGGCGTCGGCTGCCTGATCGCCCGCCGCGACAAGCTCGCCAAGCTGCGGCGGCCGTGGTTCGCCGGGGGCACCATCTCGCTCGCTTCAGTGCAGGCGGAGGACTGGTACCGGCTGGTCCCGGGGGCCACCGGGTTCGAGGACGGCACGCTCGACTACCTCAGCCTGCCGGCTATCACCATCGGCCTCGAGCATCTCGCCGCCGTCGGCGTGCCCACGATCCACCGCCGCGTCTCCGCGCTGGCCGGCTGGTTCCTGGAGGAGGCGCGGCGCCTGCGCCATAGCAATGGCGCGTCGCTCATCAAGGTGTTCGGCCCCCAGGATATGGACCGCCGGGGGGCCACCGTCGCGCTCTACATCGTGGACCCGCACGGGCATGCCTACGATGTGTACGACGTCGAGAAGGCCGCCGCCGACGAGCTCATCTCGGTGCGCACCGGCTGCTTCTGCAACCCCGGTGACGGCGAGGTTGCTCACGATATCACGCGCGATGAGATGGCGGCCTGCTTTGCCGACCCCAGCGCGGCCGTGACGTTGGTGCAGTGCCAGCGGCGTATCGAGGACACCACCGGCAAGGTGCCCAACACCATCCGCGTGTCACTCGGGCTGGCCTCGGATTTCGGCGACGTGTACCGCTTGTTGACGTTCGCCGAGAGGTACCGCGACCGGCAGGATTGAGGCCGCACGGACGCCGGGGTGCGACGCGCGGGGGTGAGGTGGGCCGTCCACGGCTTGGTGATGCGCTGCCCTCAGGTCAAGGCCTCACGGCGGCGCGGCCAAACGCGCCGCCACTGTCAACCGCTCCCGCCTTTCGTCAGATCCGGGGTGGCGGCTCCCACGAGCGATGGTCGGAACGCGTGCGCGAGAAGGTCAGGCGGGAGCCGGCGCTCGAGGACGAGCTCGCTCTGTGGCGACGGGCGCAGGTCATCCCCAACACGATAGGTGGACAACGTCGTCGTTCGTTCGGGGGGTTGGGTCTGCCGGTCGAGGTCCGCCAGTCGGTAGACGATGGTCGCGAGGCCGTTCGACGGCCGGAAGGCCGGCCCCGTCTGGGTGCCCTTGTCAGACCGGCGCCCCGCGCTCGCCGAGCCTGATCGAGTCAAACACTGCAGGCGCTTGTCGCGACAGCCCAGAGACCGCTCACCGATGATGGTCCTCTCTCGCTCGACCGATGAGCGGATGAGGCTGCCGGCCTGCCGGCGACCGGCAGTGGGCGCGCAGGCCGGCAACGAGCTTGCCGGCGACTGGGAGAGCAAGGCGAAACGCTTTGCTCTCAGGACTCGACGGCGCCTTTGGCAGCTGACCCTCGCCGTACTCGAGCAGCAGTCGCCAGGGGCGCGCGTAGTGCTGTACCACATCCAGGACCGCCGCGCCCTCGCCCGTCACGAGCGCGTGTCGCGTGAGCGTGCTGGCAAGCAGGCCGACGGCTTGCTCGATCTCGCCGAAGCCCTTCTCGCGCAGGCGCCTCTCGTTGAGCGTGTAGCCACGCAGGAAATGCTCGCGCAAGGTCCGCGTCGCCCAGATGCGGAACTGCGTACCGCGCGCGGAGTTGACGCGGTAACCTACGGAGATGACGGCATCGAGGCTTTCGAGAGTCAAGGGCTTGTCGGAAGCGATGTGCACTTTCTGCACATTGCTATCGGGCGCCGGCTCGTCCGGGCGTCGGCCAGCGCCCGTTGGACGCGACGGGATATCACCGACTGGTCGCGGCCGAGAAGCTCAGCCATCTGCGCCTGTGTCAGCCCGATCGCTTCGTGCTCGAGGTAGACGTCGAGGTGCACATCGCCGTCCGAAAACTCGAAGAAGACGACCTCGCCGCCGCTGTGCACAGAGGTCTCGTTCATGCCGACAGGGAGCGTAGCGAGGAATGCGGCGCGGCACTACGATGACAATGACGCGGCGGGAGGTGGGCGCTCCCGTTGCCGTCGATCAGCCCGAGGCGGCGCTTCTGCGCGTAGGTCTTCTCGTAGCAGCGCGCGCAGGCCTCCGGCGTCTCGTCGCGGATGTGCCGCACGTAGTGCTTCAACTGCCTATCGGCGACGGCCTCGCTGTGATTGACGTCGCGGATCGCCTTCATGAGCCTGCCGAAGCCGCAAGCTCGTCGATGATGCTGCTTTCAAGCCCGGCGAAGGCCGCCGTGCAGCGCAAGGATGACAATCTCGCGGCGGGAATGACGCTCACGCACGGAACGAGGCCGTGGGCACTTCGCTGCCCGCACAATTGCCCCTCTCAGATTCAGGCTCCCAAGATCTCGTTCAAGCCCTCGATTGCCCGCGCGACTTCCTCCGGCGAGACGGCCCCGAGCTTGCGGCCGATGCGTTGTCCCGAGTGCGTGCGGATCTGGCTGATCTCGATCCTCACCGGCTCCATGAGGGGTGCTATCCTCGTTCCTGTTGACCGCACCTATCAGGAGGACCAAATGCCAGCAGCACCCCAGTTCTCGAAGGACGTTGTTCCTTTGAGCGACCTGAAGGTGAACCCGGGCCGCATCGTTCGCCAGGTCGAAGAGACTCACCGCCCGGTGCTGCTCACGAGCCGCGGCCGAGGCGTGGCCGTCGTGCAGGCGCTCTCCGAGTACGAGGCCGACAGCGAGGAGCGGGCCTTCATGCGCAGCGTGGTGGCCGGCCTTGTCGAGCTTGACGCCGGCCTCGACATCGACATCGACGAGGTCAAGCGCCGCTTGGGCCCTACCTGACATGGCGGCCAGGCGCCGCGTCAGCTTCGCGCCTTCGGCCCTCACTGATCTGGAGGAGCTCCGCTCCTGGTATGCCGACCAGCAGGTTCCCGAGGTGGGGGAGCGGCTCGTGCGAGAGATCGTCGATGCGGTCCTGCGGCTGGCTGACTTCCCCGAGAGCGGGCGCATGGCGCCGGAGCTCGGCCTGGCGCAACTGCGCGAGATCATCCACCCGCCGTCTCGCATCGTCTACCGTCTCGACGAGGAGCGCGTGCGAGTGGTGCGCGTCTGGCGCAGCGAGCGCCTGCT
>Ga0247841_10002668_pt1 | contig 34947 bp, 49 predicted proteins | sample LaCruzMarch2015__2_FD_192410 | JGI IMG/M metagenome (GOLD analysis project Ga0247841, IMG submission 192410) | Freshwater microbial communities from meromictic Lake La Cruz, Castile-La Mancha, Spain - LaCruzMarch2015_18m | ecosystem: Environmental > Aquatic > Freshwater > Lake | place: Spain...
TTCCATTTATATTTTTTATTCGATTAAATGACTTCATGTGCATATTTAGGCACATAATACTATTTATAGATTTCGGTTATTGATAACGAAAATCATTTATATATGCCTAAATCATGGGGAGGTCAGGTTTGATCCTCTTGGAGTTGGCCAGGGCCGGGACAGATTCAGGCTTTTTCCGGCAGACTTTGAACTTAGGGGCAGGGGCCTTCACTTTGCGACCCTCCAGGCGGCGTTCTGAGCCGTTCCCATTTTCTCGCGGGGCGACGAGTTCCGGGAAAGCGGCCTTGAAGTGCCTGCAGCTCTTCCGGTAGGCAAAGCCCTTGCAGGTGCAACCCTGCGGCGTGACACGATAATAGAACTGGCCTGTAGAGGAGAGCACCAGGGCAATTTGCTCGTAAGGGGTCTCAGGCATCTTTACCATGTCAGGCTTGGCCACTGTGGCCCGGCCGGTCATGATTTCAACCAGAGCCTGCACAAAGCGAACTTCAAACATGCCTTCGCTGCTGGCGGGTGGCAGGGGCAGCTTTAGAGCTGCTTCTTTCATCCTCTGGGCTTCGGCCTGGGCACTGGCTGCCATCTGGTTTGCTATCTGCTTCACTCTCTGCTGCTCGGCAAGCAACTCTTCAACGAGCCAGTCTTCCTGCTTTGATTCTGCGATTGTCATTTTTCGAACCTCCAAAAGTTCTTAATAGATACACGACCTTCGGACGTATAAACATTGCGCTTGCGCAAGCGTTTGCGCAAGCGCAAATAGCATATTTTGGTGTAGCAGGCGGCCAAACGGCAACATTGCGCGACGAAGGACATACAGAAATCGATAGCAATAGACATAATAAATGGAGCAGGAGCGCCCAGCGGCGACGAGGCAGAATGGCACGCTCGAAGAGGCCCGCCCTCTAAAAAGTTCTATGGCATTTTTAGAGATATTCCACAAAATGCCATAGACCAAAATCCAGCCCCATGGCCTACCCCGCCCGGCCATCTCGCCCGTCCGTCTCGTCAGTAAACCCCACGGCTTGGCCTGGGGTTTACGTTAATTCCCACAGCGACGAGCACGGACCCCCACTGGTTGGGGTCCGCGCGCAGGAGAGTGCCTACTCGCATGCCCGGATCAACCTGGAAGGAAGCCGTACAGGAAAGCTCATGCCCCCTGATTACTGACAGAGGCCCTGTGCCCCCTGGATTGCGGAGCGAAAAGCTCCCGCCCGGAAACGTCCTCGAATCCAAGCCTTCCCGGCGTTGAGGGAGCACAACCCCTTCCCGCGCGTTTTACCGCGCGCGGCACCCCGTAAGAAGAAGCTCAAGCAGCAGCAGTTAGGAGGAGAGGCCCCAACTGGCCCTCTCCAGAAGGGCCATCCAGGCCCTCCTCCTAACAGTCCCGCAATCTCCGAAAAGTATTTATGCGCAAGCGCAAACGCAAGCGCAATGCCAGAAAAGAAGGATAAAGTGATCGACCGGATTAACGTACCGGTACTTGGCACTGCCAAGCGCGTCCTGAACGAGTTTCAGGAAACAGGAAACTACAGCTCCCAGAGCGACGCACTCAGTGACCTTCTCTTGAATTATAGAAAGCTCGAAGAGAGAGTAAAGGAGCTTGAAGCCCAACTGGCTGAAGCAAAGAAGGAGTAAATAATTCCATCAGTTAAAGTCTTAAAATCGCAAGAAAAAGGGATCGCCCAAACCGTGGTGAGATGAAAGAATGGGTGTGCTAAAAGTTGACGATCACGAAGCTCTGAGGATGTGGGCCTTGGAGAACAGTTTCGGAGATCCTGAATCTCTGATAGACCGCAGAGATGGAAAGCTGCTATTCAGGAGCGCCCGAGCCGCCAAGCAATACCGCAGGCTGGAGACGATACACAAAGACCGGAGGACGCAAAATGCCCAGGAGGTGAAAGCCTGAAGATCGAACGCAAGGACGACCCCCAGACCATGGAGCATGTGATTACGATTACCCTGACTCGTGAAGAGATGGTTCGAGCAAGCGACGAGATGACTCCCGATGAAAAGCAGACCACATATCTCATGAGCCAGAGCCCATTGCTCTCCACTCAGCTCTGCTCCCTGTTCGAGATGGCATCCGCCCTTGAGAAGGCCGATGCCAAGGCGGCCATGAGCCCGGACGCCCTGGTGAATGATGACGAGGATTATCTGGATGACCTCTGAGTCCCGCTGCTGGAGCAAGGAGCACTGGTAATGCAGGCGTTCTTTGTGGCCAGCGAAGAGGCAGACGGCCTTTATGGTCCCTACAGCAGGCCGGTTGCCGACCGGGTTTTGAAGATCGTTCGCATGGCCTCAGATGAGACGGCTGAGCTTGAAGTGGCTGAGGTGGACATGTTCGGCGAGCAGCTCCAGAGCGGCCTTTTGCCCTTCAAGGTCTGTGTGGTTGTGCAACAGGGCAAGGTGCAGGATGTGGAGGTCTCGCTCTGCTGGCCTCCCGTCCCGGAGGGCATCCTGGTCGAGCGGGAGGACTACAAGGAGTACTTTGTCTGGGCCCGGAACCAGAGCGAGGCCAAGACCAGATTGGCCAGCCTGCCAAAATGCCAGGCTCCGATGCCTGCGAATTGGAGTCAACATGAAGCCCATTGACCACACAGATGAGGCAATCTCTGCCCTATTCCCGGACCAAGCCCGCATAAGAGAGATCGTGAAAGCCGGCATGAATGAGATGGTTGGATACCAGCCAGACCCAGAAGAACACGAGATCAGCATCCATCCAGGCCCTAGCACTTGCTGCCCAAAGATGCTGGTGAAAGACGGCATCTGCCAGGGATGCGGCCATCTCCACAAGGAAGCCCACTACAGCCAAGCTCAAACTCTGGCGGCAAAGGGTTCTCATGGATCAAGGCTGCGAGAAATGCCACGGCCGGGGCAAGATGATCGAACAGACGACCATCATCGACCCCATTTCAGTCTCCGCCGATCCTGAGAAGATGCCTGAGATCGCCCATTTCCGACGGGAGCTTGTTTCCTGTCCCGACTGCGAGGGCCTGGGCAGAATAGCCAAGCACTGCCCTAATTGCGGAGACAAACGGGCCACACCCATCTATGCCACCGAAGGCGGCCTGGCCACGAACGATATTGTGGGCTGGCGAGCTTGCCGGTGGTGTGTGAGCTGCTGTGAGACCTGCGACAATTGGACCGAGCACACCGACCTGCTGGACTGCCACTACCTGCCTCACGACATGGACACCAAGCCCGGCTATTTTTGCAGGCAGTTTGAGAGGGATACGAGATGACAGATGCCATCTGGGCCCGGAACCAAAGCGAGGCCAAGACCTGATTGACCTGCCTTAAACCCATCAGCTCCGAATATTAACCGCAGAGACGCAGAGTTCGCAGAGACGCGCAATTTACCTTATTGAGGGAACAACATATTGCTCCTGAGTAATTTTCGTCTCCGTTCGTTCATCTCCGTGCGCTCTGCGACTCTGCGGTTTTATTCCGTAACCACCGGGGTTGGATTATTCAGCTACGAATATTATCCGAGATCCTCAATAGGAGACTACAATGAGGAATATCAGGATCACAGATGCCATCTTCTCGATCAAGCACCGCTACGCAGAGCGCATTTACAGCGGCCATAAGTGCGTGGAACTGCGGCGGACGGCTCCGAAGTCGCCCATAGAGCGAGCCTGGATCTACGAAACCGCGCCGGTAAAAAGGGTCACAGGCTGGTTTGAGCCCGGCCTGATTTATCCAGCGATGGACAGCGAGGCCCTCCTGGAGAGGTTCGGAGAAGAGAAATGCCTGGGAATGCAGGTCGCCGGGACGGAGGAAGAGCGGCTCTTGGCGATGATCGAGGCCCTGGGAGACAGGCCTCTGCACGCAATCAGCATCAAAAGAGCCCACAGGATACGCCCGGTGGAACTGCACATCCGGCCACCACAGAGCTGGATGTACTGCGGGAAGATGGCAAGGCCCGGCTAAGTGTTTCATGGGCCACGACTTTTCAGCCATGGAGACGCTTGAAGGCAGGGGTATAAAATGTTTGCAATATCGTTTCAATGGAGCCACGACTTTTCAGCCATGGAGACCGAGCACCGGGAAGGGACATTCTACCTGCCGAGCGAGGGTTTCAATGGAGCCACGACTTTTCAGCCATGGAGACGATGAACAGGATGTTGGCGCAGATGAAGACGTGAGTAGTTTCAATGGAGCCACGACTTTTCAGCCATGGAGACGGTTTATTGGAACAGACGGACTCCTCCGCGAAAAAGTGGTTTCAATGGAGCCACGACTTTTCAGCCATGGAGACATTGAAAACCTCCTTGCGGGTATGGATTCCAACAGATAGTTTCAATGGAGCCACGACTTTTCAGCCATGGAGACAAGTTTAGATTTGTTGCGCGACGAAAACGAATTATGTTTCAATGGAGCCACGACTTTTCAGCCATGGAGACAGATAAGCTCAACAAGGGGTTTCAAAAATGAAAAAGTTTCAATGGAGCCACGACTTTTCAGCCATGGAAACTGCTAATTCTCAAAACATTAAACGATGAGTTGGTACGTTTCAATGGAGCCACGACTTTTCAGCCATGGAGACAAAAATATGTGGGTTTTAAGAGAACCACCTAATGATAAATCGTTTCAATGGAGCCACGACTTTTCAGCCATGGAGACTATATAGGAATACCGCTATATACTTTTTGGTGAATTATGTTTCAATGGAGCCACGACTTTTCAGCCATGGAGACGGCGGCCATTTTTCGGCATTCACTGATATCGAAAAAAAGACGATTTTGGCGCATAATGTTAACTTCTAACAATACTTTCAGAAAGTTAACAGTCACGAAAGGCCATTTTCGATATGCACAGACCTTCCGCGCATCTCCTGGGAAAATGGACACCACCTCGATGCGCGGAAAATGGGACGTTCTCCGTCCCATTAAGTCCATCCGTCTGGCCCGGATGGCCCTGAATCCACAGGGGCATGCTCGCCAAATCTTGTGCATCCGTGTCATGGCATTACTACTATCTAAACTTTCCCTTGCAATATGGTTTTCTAGAACCTCAAATTTTGAGGTGTTTCCTGCAGCCTGTTCTGCTGGGATGCCGCGCGCGAGAAAACGCGCGAGACGATCCGGGCTGCCCTCAACGCCGGGCAGGCTTGGATTCAACGTGCTGGAAGCACCTTCAAATTTAAAGGATGACGGCCCTTCGGGGGGAATCCGGATCTTTGGCATGAATGCCGAGAAATTCAATCCTTTGAGCCACTCTGCCGTCAGTTGGTCCAAGATCCAGGATCATGATCCTGTCCTGGTCGTGCTTGATCAAGTCCGTGAGCGCCGCTACCATTTCCACGCGGCCTTTGCCGGTCAGATCGCAACGGAAAACCGAATAATGGATAGCCCCCCCGAAACCCTTCATGGTCTTGTGGACCTTCTGCAATCGCCTCTGGTCCATGATGTCATAGCTCACAACATAGCAATTCCTTCCGCTCATCTTATCACTTCCTATAAAAAGCGGGATATTCCTTGATCTCGCCGGAAATTGTCCTGGACAATAGCCGCGCTTGCACTTCCAGTATCCTCCTGTAGCTGACGGTGTAGCCGAAGAGGGGATGAGTAATCTCCGCCTCCATGCGTCTCTCGTAGCCTGCTATGACCGTCTTCTTTCCCTTGGAGGTCAGAGACACGCCAATTCCGGTATTGATAAAGTCCCTATCCGATAGCTCGCCCTTGTTGAATAAGGTGAGAGCAGTGGCGTCAGCAATCACAGGCCGAAACTCCTCCATCATGTCCAGCGCCAGAGCCGGGCGGCCATACCTCGGCTGGTGGTAGAAACCGAGATATGGATCGAAGCCTACCGCCAGGAGGGACACAAACATGTCTTTGGCAAGCACTGCGTAGAGGTAGGAGAGAACAGCGTTCACAGGGTCTTTGGGCGGCCTTCTGTTCCTGTTTTGAAAGGAGAATCCCTGATCGGTTTTGAGCATGTGACCCAGCCGACCAAAGTAAACTTCCGCTGCCACGCCTTCGATTCCCAGAAGCTTCTCGATGCCGGACGCATTCCTGGCATCCTTGGAAAGCCGCTCCAGCCTCTCCAGTGCATTTTCAGGAGACTTGGTATCGTTTCTGCGTATCTGAGTCCGACAGTTTCTGATCTTGCCGTAGACTAGAGAGCGGGCAATAGAGAGAGATTTCTTGCGGTCCTCCGCCCAGGCAAACTGTCGCATACGTAGCTGTACATTTTTGTGGGTATGCCCGGCGCTCAGTCCCTGGAACCATCCCCCATGTGAAAAGTGCAGGACAGGAATGCCGCGTTGCATAAGCTCGACCAGTGCAGGCATCGAGATATCCACACCCCCAAAGAGGTTGACCTGCGAGATCTCTCTTAGCCTCACTTCCCTTACTCTACCTTCTTTTCCTGCCGTTTCATCACGCGACCATATCTCCAGGAGGTCACCTTTCTTGCGAACGGTATTGCCGTGCCCCACAACATAGACCGGCACAGTGTCGTCTCTGGCCGGTAGAAGCTTTCTGATCTTCCCCAAAAGCCCTCTCTCACCAGCTTCTTTTGCATCAGAATCCCTCAGCAAGTTCACTTCGTCGGGAAGGCAAATGCCCGCCAGAGAACAGCGATTGCATTTAGGGCTATCCTGCAATGGTGGAGGAATCTCTCGCTTTTCTGCAATTTTCCGCAGATCGGAGATCAGGTCATTTGTCCTCTGAATCAAGGCTTTGTCAAAAGCAACAGGAATCCGCTTTTTTGAGCGGACAAAGTAGACAATTCCGCTGTCGCATTTAAAATCGTTCTCTCTAAGGACCAGGCCCTGAGCGCAGAGCTGGACGCGATCCGGCTCGTATGCCCCTCCCGGAATATTGGGTGCATTGCCTCTCTTGTAATCTACAGGAGTCACCCTTTCGCCATCACCTTCCAGTAAGTCTATCCGGCAGGTAATACCAACCTTCGGGCCGGTGAGAAACAGAGATCGAGCGTGAACGACCTCGATCTCGTCTTTGGGAATAGCCTCTTCCTTTGCGTCCACCCGACGATGTTGAAACCTGCCGTCTACGGTATCTTCATTATCTACAAACTCACCGTCTATCCACTCAATATAGCAGAGCCGTGGACAGTAGGCGAACTCACTGAGCATTCGAGCCGGGATCAGCTCGGGTACCTCTGCCTTTGATCCGGAATTATCATCCATTCAGAAACCCCTGTGTTTAAGTAATCCTTAAAAAGATATATAGGTTGGTTATTCCGTGAGATGAAATAGGGGATTTGCTTATGGAGGAGTCCGCATAGTAGCCAAGGCAATGCTTTCCTCGTGGTCCTGCAAGCCGCGAAAAGAACCATCAAAATTATATTTGCATCTAACGATTGCAGGAGGGAGCGCAAGCCAGTCTGCCAGGCTCCGATTGATATCAATTGCCGGCGATTATGGACAGGCCCTGTTAGCTCCCGAGCTGCTCCCTGAGATTGTGCCTCTCCTGGAGAGTCCAAATTGTATGGTAATAGGCCATGATCTGTTGTCCGACATGGTGGTGATCAGAAGAGCCATAGGCCGGAGATTAGGGCTTTGCAACCTCTGGGATTGTAAGCTGGCCATGCAGATGCTCAACAATGGCCTTTCTGATGCCTACAGTGGCGCTTCTTTGCAGGCAATATGCCGGGCATTGTTAGGATGGAATCTTGATGATAGTCCGAAAGATGCTGGTTGCAGTGACGAGCCCTCATTGAGGCAAATGGATTTTGCATCTAGGGCGAGCTCTGTATTGGAGAGAATCTATGCCCAGCAGAAGGCTCTCATTGAGATGCGGGGGATGACAAGAGTTGCCAAAGTGGAGTTTGAGGTCTTGCCGGCATTGGTGGAGATCGAGCATAACGGCATAGGTTTTGATGCAGAAAAGGGGCGGCGTCTGCTGGATAGCAAAATCATGGAAAAAGATGAACTGGAAGGAAAACTAGAGCGCTACGCAAAGTCAAAGAAAATGGCTGCATTTAGTCCTCGCAATCCGGCTCATGTAAGAAAATTGCTCCGCAGTCAAGGATACTATTTAGAAAACACATCGGCTGCAGCCCTGGAAGGAATACTATTGAAAAATCCAGAAGACTCTTTTATAAACCTGCTTCTGAAGTATAGAGAACTTCGGCAACACATAGGATTTTTAAAAAATTGGACGAATTTTGCCAGGGAGAATCGAATCTACCCAAAGCTGGAGCAACTGGGTGGTAGAAGCGGACGCATTACCTGTTCCAGCCCCAATATTCAACAGGTCCCCAGAGAGCCCAGACTGAAAGGTCTTTTTATAGCCGCGCCCGGGATGTCCTTTGTAGAGGCGAACTTTTCGGCTATTGAGATGAGGCTTGTCGCTGCCCTCTCGGGAGATGAGGCCATGATAAAGATCTTTAAGAAAGGTCTTGATCCGCACAAGCAGACAGCTCAGGCCATATTTCAGAAGGAAAAGATCTCAGACGAAGAGAGACAGATCGCCAAGACTCTGAATTATGGAACGATTTATGGAGGCGGTGCAAACATGGTTTTAAGCAAGCTTCCAAAATTGACTGAAGATGAAGCCCGAGAATTTTTAAATAGATTTTATAGATCTTATCCGGGGTTAAAAAGATGGCAGCAAGAGGCGTCTGAGGGAGCACCCACTGTAGTAATAGACGGTCAGACATACAAGATCTCCAAATCGGCATTAGGTCGCATTAGATATGTTGATCCCAGGCATAGAAACGCCTTGATAAATACACCGGTGCAAGCATCTGGTGCAGATCTTCAGAAGATTGCTCTGGGCAGGATCTACGAGAAACTGACTTTGCCCAAATACAGTGACTTCAGATTGATAAATGCCGTTCACGACAGCATTCTTTTAGAGGTACCGCATAAGCGAGCAAAGGAGGCTTCCAAGCTCCTCAAAGGCGTAATGGAACAGGCCGGAAATGAGATGCTGAAAGTTATACCTTGCGAGACTGATGCAAAGATGGGAAAGGATTGGTCCTTTAAAAATGAGAGCAGATTTGGTTTGGGAAAGATATTTTCCAAAGCGGTCTCAATGATCCGACGGCGATCTTAGCATTTTTATTTCTCAATTGGGCTACGGCTTTTCAGCCATGGAGACGAAGACAGAGTCACATCTATAACCTGCCCCACCTGCCACTCCCTGCTGTGGCTGGCCACTATCACTTCGCCCAACTTCAGATCGTAGAATGCGATAGCTGCCGCAGGCAATACGTGCAACCGATGCAACGCCGTGCCGTAGCGCCAGATGGGAGCCCGGCCATCCACGATGAATCTGCCTTCATTTTCATTTCTGTCCGTTAAGCCACACAATAGATATAGGCATCATTAACCAGTATGCCATTTGCAACAGTGCCTTTGAGGATTACATCCTTGGATCGGCGTACCGTGCTTTTTATAGCATTTATTAGATTACTATGAGGACTTAAAATTGATATGTCGGATAGCGACAATGAAATAGAAGTCATCTCTCTTATGATCGACTGGGCTCTTTTCAGGGTTTCTCTGAGGCCTACTTGATCAACCAGTGGTGTGGCAACAATAAGCTGCCACTCATCCAGTTCTTCCGAATAGAACCACATGGCTGTATCGATTAGAAAGCCATCCTTATCGAGTGCCGATATCAATATTCTGCCGTCGTTAATATACTTATCTACCAATGATGTTTTAACCATTTCAGGACACCGTGGTTGGGATCTTTTATAGCCAAGAAGAGATCTTTGGCCTCACTATCGCTGTGTCTTTCGTACCTACATGATTCATTCCACGCGGCTATCGTATACCAATTGACTTCGAGCTCTTTGTCATTTTTCATATCCTGTTTCAATTGAACATCGAGCCCTGCAGATTCCATCAGAAGTTTCAGATTATGGGTATAGTATTTTTCGATAGTTGATCTGGGTGGTGGGAAATCATGCTCCTTCGTCTTTTTTGATATACATGCCTTGAGTGCGCATTCAATCGTATATCCGCAGAGATAGTACGCCCCATCCCAGCAGCCATCTTTAAGCAATGCCTCCGACTCTTTTAGCCTTATCAAAGAAAGCTCCTGGAATGTTTCTCGATTCATTCAACTCCAAAATGGTCTTTACTGCTCAAGATAACTAGCTTTCGCCAGGTTGATGAAATCATCATGGTCTAAAATCGTTTCATCGTCGGGCCCGGGTGGCAGGGAGCGCGCCCACCGGACGAATGGTGCTTGCATTATCTTTCTACGGGCAGTGTCACATCCACCATCTGGACCCTTGACCCGCCTTGGGCTGTGACTGGTCACGACCACCGCCCCCAGCCTGATCAGTCGCTTTATCAGATCTCGTCTCGACACAGGAGAGAACTTATGCAACAGGGATCGGCTCCTTAGCGGATGTGGAAATTGTCAGACCACCCATCGGCGGTACGCTTTGCCCCCATTGAAGTTTGGCCACAATCCATTCCTCAATGACCTCGATCAACTCCTTTCTGCATTCTTCAAAGGTCTTGCCTGTAGCCCAGACGCCCACGAGGCCGGGAACATGAGCATAATACGGATCAGGGTTATCGATTATCTCGTATTCGGCCCTTTCAAGAGCTGCCTGGATGTATTCAGCGAACATGCAATTTGTTTATAGGCTGCACAAGGAGAAAAAGATAGCGGATAATCACAATTCACCTCTACATCTCTGCGGGCAGCGTCACATCCACCACCGGGGCCCGGCCTTCCACAATCACGAGAGTGCAGCGGAGACGCATAGCCAGCAAGCACCATCAATTTTTATAAACAGCTTAATATTCTCCAGTCGGGCCCCGAACGAAAGGATGTCGCCTACGGAACGGATGGCGCTCCGGATGCAGGCAAGGTCACATCCACCACCTGGCCCACTACCCACCCTGGGCTGTGGCTGGCCACGACGACAGCCCCCAGGCGCGGATCGTAGAAGGCGATGGCTGCCGCAGGCGAGCCGTGCAACAAGTGCAACGCCATGCCCGATCCCCGGAGCGCGGCCCTCCACGATGACGAGCGAGCCGCGGGGATCATGCTCTATTCCCAATCGAAAGGCATATTGGTCTTTGCTTCTGGACCGAGACTATTTCTCAGCAGGAACAGGTTTGGCACGGTTCGGCTCTCTTCTCTTCCGCACCCGGTCATAGATAAAGTTCGGGATGGTCGAATCCATTTTGCGATGGTTGTATATCTCATCCTGAAGTTGCCGGGACTTTTCTATGATGTCCGCTTCATCTATATCAGTATGCTTTGTCTCTTGCAGAAGGTAATCAGCCTTCCTTTCCAGCTCATCAATACGTTTGTATGCCAGACCTTGCTCAAGAATCTCCTTAAAAACGATTACAACTAACGGAAGGATCAACAAAAACGGCCCTTTGAAGTAATCGATAATAGTCCAGTGGAGAAATCCACTCAATATAAGGGTCAAACCCACTACCAATGCTAAGCTTATAATTAAAACCGTCCTCCATTCGTTGCGTATATCCTTGTCCCAATATAGATTTGACTTCTGGCAGCTCAGCCGTGCCTGTGCAAGGGGTGTATCTGGGGTAAAGTCACGAGAATACCAGTCTCTCAGCTCTGCTTCAGCCTCCTTGTGATTTGGCTTCTTATTGAAGCGGTCTTCAGCTCCCTGGATCAGCAGGCTATCCGGCCTATCCACCAATATATCATTCCATTTCAACTGAAGCAATTCACAATCGAAAAGCTCTTGGACTCTTGCCGCATCGTCGCGTTTATGACCAATAACGTGTAGTATGCCGAGTTCCATAATGGCTAAGATAAATGCTAGAAGGGCTATCTGTGGATCTGTGACAGGCCAGAAACCTAATCCCACGACTGCCATAATCGATAGCGAACTGACTGCCATCAATACGTACACACCTACTTTACAACTTTTCTCTTCGTCGTAGAGCTGGCGCTGCGCTGCCAGGTAACGGATCATATCAGACTGGTTCTGTCGCACAGCTATGTCATTTCCAATAATAATTTCTCCCCTCCTTTGTTCAAGGGATTCGCTTATTGATCTTATCCCAGTCCTTGGCGCGTTCCTGATACAGCCGGAAATCAATTGGCCGCTTGAGATCCCAAAGAGTCTCGGCAATGGCACGGGAATCTTTGGAGGTGACGGTCATCGGGTTGCTAACCGGCATTTTCGACTTGATTCTATGTTCGTACTCTGCGTATTCGATGGGCCTGGGTTGCTTAAGTTTTTGTGTCCTGGGATCTAGCGTCATATACTGCGGATACATGAAAAGCAGGTCTTCGTGTGGCCACCCAAGAATCCGCGCCAGCCAGGCCAGAGCCTCCTGATCAACGAAGTCTGCTACCCCATATTTCGCCAATGATTCCATATCCCAGTTCACCGCAGACACATCCCGCAGTTCTAGGGCCTCTGGAATGCCCAATCCGACAGTACGTAGGTTGGCCGATTTGATTCTGAACTCGATTGAGCCATAGCCGTAAGCTTTGGCGTAACCCAACTTATGACGGATGTGTTCGCCGGGCTGTATGATATTCTTCAGCAGCTGGAACAATGGCTGCGGTACACCATCAAGGTAGATGCGGAATAGCAGCGTTGTCTTCTCCCGTGCCATACATTCAAGCCTTACGGGATGATACGCGTCTTTCTGGTAGACCCATTGGCCTTTTTCTGGATCATACTTTTGTATGCACGCCAAAGGATCCTGATGGTAGTAGAACTTGCGTCCCCTGAAGTATTCACCGACGAACTCGGCCACAGGGGCAGCGCGTGGCAGATTACGTTTCCATATCTCCGCCGGTCGGAAATACCACCAATTCGACGCACTAGGCTTGGCACCACCCATAAAGGCATTTCCCATTGCGATATCCGGCATCCAATAGCCGTTCCGGGTAATAGATGTCGGGTCAAGATATGCATCCTCTACCCAAATCTTGCTCTTCCAAGCCTGTTCTTCCAGGTTTGCCTGTCTGCCCTCGGCGACGAGGCCGAACAGATACGAGGCTACGTCTAGCTTTCCTTCACCCGACCCTGGCTTGAACGCAGGATTTACGGCTGGCGGCGAGACACGATGATGCACACTGGGGCGATCATTCAGGTAATCCTCGAACGTGCAAAATCCGATGTGCCTGCCCTTATTTCGCATTCCCGGTGCTAAGCCATAGACCTTTTGATACTCCTGTGGCGGCTGAGCCTGCGAGACCCAGCCGGCAGTTAGCGCCTCGATGAAGGCTCTCAGACAGCCACGTATGCTCGAAGCGGGGATGCATGGTTGGTCATCCTGCTGGAAAAAGAAGCTCTGGTGTTCGGATGCACCCGCTTCGAATCGACCCACAACATGAACAGGAGTCAACGCCTTAATTTCTAGCTCCAAATACCCACTGAGCTTCTCACCTAGAGCGTCGAATTGCTGCTCGGTGCGCAAGATGGGCGCTGAAGGGAACGGCACGAAATCAAATGGATTAGGATAGTGAGACATTGGCGCAGCCTCCCGTAAAATCCTTCAGATAAGCTGTGAATTTGAGCAACGCATCAGAGGGTACGACGTAGCGCGCCCATAGCCCAGCCAAGATATCATCCTTGTGCCTGCCGCCTGCTTCTTCTTGAAGGAACGCGTGGCCTCGAAGCCTCGGTGCATCAGGCCGTCGCCATAGCTCATACGCCTGCTTCTGTACTTCCAATCTCCCGCGCCCGATGCTGGCAAGCGCGCCCATGCGCAACATGCCATCGTTCAGCTCACGCACCCAGAGCCCCAACAGCCCCAGGTCGCAATCGAGAGGGTTGATGATGCGGAGCTGCACAGCGAATCGCTCACCCCTGCAGACCTCAAGGAAACGGTGTAAGCCACCCTTGCGGGAGGCATGTGTCATCCGATCTAGCGGATTACGTACCGCCATCTGGCGCTGCACATTATCCGGCTCACTCGGAGCCTCCATTTTCACATCGCTGACAGCCACCGTACGCAGCCCAACCCCGGCGAACTTTTGCGTCTCGATACTCAGTCTTCCTGCGTTGGAGGGAGCGTTCTCCTCGCTCTCATCTGCCGCCAACCCAAACAGCGAGGCGATCAATTCGCAGCCGGTGCCCCGCTGGGCTAGACCTTGCCGAACAGTAGACCTATGCAATGCCACCGCTATCTCATCTTCTTTGGTTGGCGACGTGAGTGCTCCGTACAGCGTCGGGTGGACGAGATGGCGGATACTCCACGAACGGAGCGAGCCGCGCACGCTGCTGGCCGGCACAAAATGATAACGAAGCACTCGATCGTCATGGATTTCGTAACCATAGTGCAGGGCAGCAACCGCGTGCTCATCATCAAGTGCCTTCTGCAACAGACTCATTCTTCCCAGGCGCGCCTTGATGGGCGCAGTGTCGCTGTAAGCAATTTGCTGGCCATTGCGAATGACCAGCGGTGTCTTGCAGAGCAGCTCCCATTCGGCTAGAAGCACGCTATGCACCCCTTCGGCAAACAATTGATCGTTGTACATGCGCGCCTAACCTCCTATGGCTGCGATCAGCTGGTCCTTGACTGCTTTGATCTTACGCTTTTGCTCATCTTCAGTCAATTTGGGCAACCCGAAGTAGCCTGCCGGCATCGCGCTGTAGTCCTCTGCATGCAGTGTCTCCTTGAGCCACTTCTTCACGCCCACACGTTCGAGCTGATAAATCGTGCCCATCTTGAATTCCAGGCGGCCGTAGCCCCGTCCACCGCGTGCGCCCACATGGATCGGGTAAATCTGCGAATTAAAGCCTTCCAGCGCCAGCAGCATCAGTCCCAACTCCTCGTCAGATAGATTCTGGGCTACAAGGTTTAGCTCGAATGTCACCCCCGGCGGCACCACATCGGCCTTATATAACAGTTTATTTTTGGCAGTTCCGCGGGCCGGATCAATCGCAACCGACGTATCCACGTAGGTCAACCGGCTGCTATCCCAGCCTAACAGTGTGTCGTTCATAGCTTGAAGATCGCCAGTGCAACACGTTGCATCCCATACCTCAACCTTACCAGCGTTGAATGGCGTACCGAACAACAGCTCCAGGCAGCTGAAAGTCTCCTTGACCCGTTGGATCTGTTCGGCTTGGTCTAGATCCAGTAGTTCTTCTTCGGCATAATCACGTTCTACCGCCCATTTGGGGTCTACACCCTCTAGCACAGTTAACAGCCAGTTTCGCAGTACGCCGCGCAGTGTGCTTCCGGGGATCAGCGGCTTGCCAAGATGGTCGGTGATGATGGCGGAAACTTCCACTGTCTCGCCCTCAGCGCGTGGCAAAGAACGAGACTCGCCAGTGCCAATGTGCAACGGTGCCACAGTTGTAAGCGTCCCGGTAATACGATAGCGATTCAGAAAGAGGTCACCCTTAAGCAGACTCGTCATTTTTTCACCTCGCAAATCCGCCTTTCCCAATGCCAGGCCAGATTCACACTTACTTCACCATACCCGTTCTCGGGGACAAACGGGCAGTTTTCCCAGAGGGCACGGTTGTACTGCCCGTACTCAGCGAGCGCCCATTTGGGTAGTGGCAACCCGCCTGACAGCCACCGATTCAGGAGCATAGGCGCTTTTATCTCATCCACCACTCGCAGTTTGAAGAGGCTGCCTGCAAGTGTAAGGTAATATGGTCTATAATGGTGGGGACGATATGTCCGTTCTGCCGCGCCCAAATACCGATGGTACAGGTATCCCCCCTCAAATCCCTGATGGGCGAAGAGGTCATCCAGTGTTAACGCGCCGCCGGAGAGATCATTCCAGTACGCAGCATATGCTTGATGCAAGTCCTGATCAAGTGGCAGCGATCGCACGATCTCCGGGTCTAACATGATGGCGTCGCTCTGTAGCGTTACCAGGGCGATGCCATCTTCAATGAGGGCGCGGCTGAGCGCGGCTGGGGTGGCTGGGCCGCCACTCACTGATACGGTCACTGCTCGGCCCAACTTGCCCAGCCTGTGCAGGTTCTGCTGCACAGCGGCGGCGAACTGCTGGCGCACAGCCTCCCGCTCCGCAGGTTCCGAGATGGCGTCAAAGTTTACGTTGCAGACCCACTCAATGGGCTGCTTCTCTTTAGTATGTGGTGCGTAGAACTGGTAGGTGAAGAGCTGCCCTTCGGCAGTACGCTGTGACACATCGTCGATCTCAGACCGGGTGACGAACAACTCGACCGGTTCGGCCAAACCCTCATAGCTGACTAGATTCTTGGCATCACCATAGTAGGCCGGGCTGTGGCGAACCTCCACCAAAGGCGTTCGCTCGTTGGACAACGCTACGTCACCGACCAATGTCCCGCTGTGCTCCACTGCAGAGAGTGGCAGGCGGATTGGCCGAGGATTACCGACAAGCGTAGGTCGCGCATGGGTCACACGGATTTCTGAGAAGTGCTCGATTAATGCCTCGAAGCCGGGAAAGTCAGTCGCACAACTTGCATCCAGCGGTCGCGTTACAGGGATCACGTCGTGAGCTTTATTCAGCGCTGCGGCAAGTGCACCTTTGATCAGGCCACCAGGTAGTTCTTGGCGTGAAACAACGTAATTGGTGCGTCGGCTCTTGATCCCACCGGCCAGCAGCGGTTCATGTGCGGTGATACGCAGGTGCAGGGCGTCCGATGTTCCGGCAAACCTCGGTATCGCAGATAATATGGTTCTGGTAGGGGCGCTTACTTGCGCCGACTTCAGCCGCCCGAATCCGACCCCTTTCTCGGCACCTACCGTTGGCAGCCATTGGAGGCCGACCTGTAGCACGTTCGCCAGCCGGGAAGCAGCGGCGGGGTCCGATGCATTGAAGGTTACTTCGCCTTTGAAGGAGATTTTGCTGCCGCTTGCAAAGGGATCATCCACCTCACGTAAGAGATTCTGTCGTGCGGTCTGTGAGATGCGGTTGATAGTAACCCGGGTGCGCGTACCCTTGCCTCCCTGCTCCTCACATACCAGATCGCCGAAGCGCAACGCCGCTGGGAGCGGCTCATAGCTGCCCTCGGGGCTTCGCGCGCCGAACAAAGCGTTCAGATCAGGGCTGTCGCTATCCTCGAAGAACAGGGCAAGCTCTTCCAGTGAAGATCGTAGTTTGCCCTTGAGGTGACTGGCTGGGATCACAAGCCGCTCCGTATGGTCGCGGTGAGCTGACTTGTCCACGCCGTAGCGGTCGGGGCCGGTCGCCGCCGTGAGGAAGGGTCCCAGTACAATGAGATTGATCGTGCAAGTATAATGTTGCGTCATGCTTTCCACTCCTCCGCGTAGTCCCAGAGATCGGCCAGAAGATACCAGCCGATGTTATTGTCGTTCATGAGGGCATCGATCGCCGCAAGTACAGCATCTCGCTGGTCTGGCGCAATTGAATCAGGCAGGCGCTTTCGCAATTCATTTGCAATTGCTTCATCGCCTCTGCTAATGGCCTGGGCTATCTCGACAACGCGACCTTTCGGCGCGGCTCTGCAGATTGTGTGCAGGTTGCTACGCAGTTCCGACATCTTTTGGCCATATAGCAGCAAGTCACTGGTGTCGGTTCTGCCATAGTAGCGCTCGAGGAACTGCTCAAGAGAACCGCGCAGCATGTCGAACGACTCTAAGACCAAATACCGTGCTGCATTACCGTACTTAGCGTTCGACAACCATTCAAGCTGCTGATCGCGATCCTTTGGATCAATGCTGGCCAGCGTGGGATCCGTAGCAAAGGCTGCTTTGAATTGTCTTTTGATATCGTTCTTAGACATATCCAACAGTCTTTCAGCCAGCCTACGAATCTGTAAGATCGGCGCATTGTAGTGGCAGAAGATTACTACTGCACGGTGGGTCATTGGCACTCCTTCGAATGTTAGGCCATCGGCAATCCGGTAGAAGCGTTCGAGCACTTCCAGGCCCTTCCACGCTGGCACGACTAGGTCGAACTCATCGCCGCCCCACAGCAACACTTCAAGGCGCATCTCGGCGCTGGAAGGCACGCAAAAGTCGGAGTCAGCGAGCGCTGCCCTACGCAGATCGCGAAGGAAAGACCGCCGACGTTCCTGGACGAGGTCATCGAACGCCTTGCGGGTGGGAGGATTAGTGCACTTCTCTTTGCGGATGCGGCCGAAGCTATTACCATCCACATGGATGAAAGCGATCTTGCCGTCCAGTATTCCCTTGGCGGGGTGGGTGGCCAGCTTGCCAAGATCCTTAGCGCATAGGTCGTCCTCGAACTCCTTGCCTCCGAACAACTCCCAGAACAATGTGTGTTTGAGTTCACGGCCGCGTCGGCGCCGGTAGTAGGTGGCCGCGCTGATCTTGTTCTCCGCTGCATCAGGATTGATTGTGTACACTCCCGGCCGCCAGCCATCGAAATAGCACTCTTGATCCGTGGCGGTGAAGGACGGCACGACCACAGTGGGCATGCGCCATTGCTGGCGGCGGACTTCCGCCTCCAAACGATCGAGCACCAACGGAAAATCGTTTGGGATGTCTTCCTCGACGGCCACCAGGAAGGTAGCATGACCACCGGTAGTGTCATGCAAAGTGCGAAGAACCTGCTGCACCATACCTGTCCGTTGTGCGGCCAAGCCACCAGGATCCTCATAGGCGAACACACCCTTGCTTGCGGCAGTGGCAACGGGTTCGAGCCGATCTATGGCCTTTTTGAGGTGCTTAACGGCATCGAGCAGTATGAAACTCCCCCCGCGGATGGTACTGATATCGTGCGTGTCGTAAACCGAATGATCAAGATTGAAGGCTTCGGCGTGGATGTAGTATTTAGGCATAGGTGATCACTCCTGTGCAAAGGACAACAGAGTTCCAAAGTTTTCTGTATTTTCTGGCGAACATAAACAGCCGATCCGTCTTGAATGCACCGACAGTGGATTTGATGCTGCTACTCTGAATAAGTTTTGACTAAATTCTGATGTTTCATACCCGGACTGCTTCAAGACAGCTCTTACCAGATCACCACTCTCCATTATTACGCCTTCCATTGCAATTTATCCTCACCCTCAAATCCCCCCATCCCAAAGTGGCTTGCGTACCCCACCGCCACCGGCCCTTGCACCGGCTCCGCAAACTCGATCCGAAATCCATAGCCGATCCCATAAGCCGACCTCCTCCCCTCTCCATTGCTCCTCCGGCAGGCGAAGCTCGCCCATGGCGTCTCCCGCCCGCCCAAGGAAGTGCAGGGCACAGATTCCACCGCCTCCGGAGCTGGAAGTCCCGCCAGCTCCAGCAGCCGCAAGAGATCGTGCTCCGGGCTGCCGATCTGCAGACCGGTGGCATCTACCTTCGGCACGCCCGCCCGCGTGACCTTGTGGTGGCGCGTGGGCAGGAAGGGCGTGCGAGAGACCCAGGTTCTCGACTTTGCCAACAGCGGGCTCTGGCTTCGCTCAGGGTCCAGGCCGCCGAAGTCCTCCCTGCGGCCCAGCCCATGCAAAAGGAGACGAACCACTGGATCATCACCTCCCCAGATCTCTCTGAGATCCTCTAGAGCCTGCTTATCTTCAGAGCTAAATCCCATTGAAGCGTAAATGGTAATATGGGTAATCTCGCCTCCCAATCCAAGATTGGATTCACAGAAGACATGGGCATGGCCATGCCCCTCTACTGGCTTTCCCTGCTCATTATATCCCGTGAAAACCGGAGAGCCACCGGAGAGGCGAACCAGAGCAGCATGGACCCTCTCCGCCAGTATAATAGTCTCTGTTAGATGCGGAAGCTTCTGGCTCATCACGGCAAAGCGAGCTACTGTGGGCCTCATTGGCATCCCCTTGCACCGCTAAGGATTGACAATAGCCGAATCATTGTTTCAATGCTAAATGACGCATTTTTCGGCTTAAGGGTAGCGTCTGAAGCGGCAATTCTTCCTGTAAATGCATACAGAGAACGGACAAGTTTGCTGCCTATATCTGCTTTGAAGAATAACTTAAAGTTAAATTCTCCTCCAAATTTAGCGCAGCTCAATTTTCTTCCTCGACTAGAGATATATTTACCTATAGATAAGTTTTTTGTTGAATGCATTTAATATTCAATTTTGAAAAGATTATCTGATATTTTATTTTTATCTCACGCTATGAGCGCCACAAACCTCCGGCTGTTTCCCATGTGAAACTGAATTCATAATGTCAATAGATCTTGTTTTCCATCCGTCCCGTGTGAGCCCCTGCCTGGGCGCATGGGCGTTTCAATGGAGCCACGACTTTTCAGCCATGGAGACTTCTAAATTGGAAGTGTTAATATGTTTTTGACCTTGTTTCAATGGAGCCACGACTTTTCAGCCATGGAGACCCTAAACTTGTGGATGAAAAGTTTAAAAAAACAGGAAATAGTTTCAATGGAGCCATGACTTTTCAGCCATGGAGACCCTCCTCAACTTCCACTAAAAACTTTAGAAAGTAGACCATGCGTCGAGGGCATTTTCGATATGCATTGATCGTTCACGAGCCTCCCAGGAAACTGGGCACCACCTAGGCTCGTGAAATGGGACGTTCTCCGTCCCACGATTCATCCGTCTGGCTCGGATGTTCCTGATCAATCAGGGGGCCTGTTCACCAAATCAAGCGAACACATTGTTACTGCTCAATATTTATAACGATTGCGCTTCCTGGGGCTCAATGATCCGAGAGTTGGCCAGGCTGCAATCCGTGCCACCGTAGAACGTGAGCGTGATATTGGGCGCTGAGCAGGCCATGAAGCTATCCCGGCCTGCCGGAGACGGCACCTGTCTGCACTCCCGGCTATCCCGCCGCCGCTGCCGTGACCACCGAGGAGAGAGGGTGTGGTCCGGGGAGGGGGAGAGGAGAAATGCCTGGGGATGCAGGTCGCCGGGACGGATGAAAAGCAGCTCCGGGCGATGATAGAGGGCCTGGGAGACAGGCCTCTGCACGCAATCAGCATCAAAAGAGCCCACAGGATAAGCCCGGTGGAGCTTCGCATCCGGCCACCTGTCCAGGGCGGCAGGGCGAAGAGCCAAGAGACTGGGGCGCAGGAAAAGCCCCAGAGAGCAAACCAGGGCATCCGGGCGCGCCGGTTTCCAGTGGAAAAAGAATAAAAGAAAGTTGGAGCTGGCATTTTAAACCAGCTCACAGGGCTTGGGCTCGAGAGATGCTCGGATGGCTTCTTTCTGACCAGGGCGAGCATCGAGCCAGGCTAACGCCTCTTCCTGCCTTTTCTTCCAGCCTGCCCAGCCTTCAGAGGCTAGAATATCAAACATCTCTCCTGCGGCTTCCAGCTCTTCCAAGGAGATCTCGTCGGCTTCGTCTCTGGCGGGCATTATCTCGGCCTCTCTGGCTGCCAGGATTTGATTATCTTTTCCAGGCTGTCCTTGGATTTCTGGATCAGGCCCATATCCAAAAAATCCAGGACTTCAAAAAGGGAATCTTCGAGGCGCTGGATATCTTCCTCAAGCTCTTCTTCAGCGTTCTTGGCTTCATGCCTTGCGGTATCACAACGGCCCAGCACATCTTTAAACATCAAGCCCTCCCTTTACCCTGGCCGAAAAAGAGGACCTTCCAGCTCACTTGCTCTGTGCTGTCGCAGGCCTCCATTAGTTCAGCCTCTGGGATATTCGCCTCCCTGGCGTCCTTCAGGGTCACTTTTGCCAGGCTGGTGAAGAGCTCCGGCCACCTGGCCCGGAAGCGCTCGGAGATGATCACGGCCCGGCTCACTACCTTCCGCTTCCGCTCGTAGTCTCCCAGGCGGCCCACGTTCTCTTTTTCGAGTTGCCACAGGAGGTTTTGAAGTCGGGCCTCCTTCTCTCTCAGGGCCTTCCTCTCCCTGGCAATCTCCTCCTGAACCTCGAAAGCCTCTTGCAAGACTGCTTTTGGATCCATTTTCATGTTCCTTCCTCCTGAGCGCGCCCGAATAGCTCGAACTCCAGAGAAGCTATGATCCACTCCAGGTCCTCTGCCTTCTTTTCCATAGCCTCAGCAATAATCTCCTCCGGGCTCATTTCCTCAGCTCCCGGACGAAAGCATCTTTCTGTCGATAGCTTCTCTTGGTCATGAGCCAGTTGAAAGCCACCATGCCGAGAACTGCCACTATACCCAGCACGCAAAAAAGAAGGGCGCTATCTGCCGAAATCTGCGGCCCGCTCTGCATTCAGACCACCGCCTTTTTTTTCTCGAAAGGCATCGTGTCCACGGGGCCGTTTAGCCCTTCACCCCAGCCTCCTGTTGGCCTTATGCTTTCTTCCTCTGCCGGCCTGGCCAGTTTCCGCGGGCCTACGATCATCTCCAGGCTCTGAGCGTTCTGTGTGGCCTCTTCCGGGAAGGCCTGGGTATGATGGCGGCATTTGCCTATTCCGTATTTCTGCTGGCTGAAGTGCCACCCTTTGCAGGTGCAGCTGTCAGGAGTTACACGGTAATAGCCATCCTCTTTCGAGGAGAGGATTAAAGATATGTTAATGCCACTAAGGTCGATCTTCTTAGCGGCCGTCTTTCTGACCTTGCCTGTCAGGATCTCCACCATCTCGGCCACTGTGGCGCAGTTGAATTTTCCGTCTTCCCTTGGCTGGTGAACAGTCTTCATTTTTTTCTCCTTCGTTCTGTTGAAAACATCCTCTGCATATGTTGTGTTCATTAGTTTCAATCCTCCCTAATTCCATACCTTACTCTGTCTTATAGGTATATATACATATCTATAAGCTTAGGTTTAGGGAGCCGTACAGGTGCTGAAAATGCCTCATTTAGGCCTAAAAATCGTTGCTACGCGCGAGCATTTTAGTGTTACTATTTCTCGGCAATTGCCTGAACAGGCGATCTCCTAACCATCGGCAGGCGTCGGAGGCAGGCTGCACCCAACCGCAGGCCCAAATATTTCTATGACATTCCTCTCAATATTGTAAAAGATGTAATAGAACAAGTCTGGCCGAGAGAAGATGCAGACCTGGGCCCGGCCCGGAGGGCGTGAATGCGGCTGCATTATCTTAAGATCCTGAGCCCCGTTGTTGTCCTCTCAGCGAAGCGTAAAGCTACAATGTATCTACCAGGGCCACAAAAAGAGGCTGCGGCAGACCCTCGCCCCTCAGCATTATCTTTGAGTCCTTTCGCCCCAGCGACTTGTCCAAGGTCGCCAACCGCTTTTGCGGCAGCCGGGGTGATCATGGTTTTGCCCTTTTGGGCGGCCCGTTTCAGGGCCGGGCCGTTTCAGGCCCAAAACCTTGATCTCCCCGGATGACGCGAGGTGGCGACCTTGGTGTCGCTGGGGAAGGACCAAAACGGTGATGCTGAGGTCCTGGGGCCAAAGCCGATTAGCCCCGTGGTCTGGCCCTGGGATATGTCCCCTCGCAAGAAGTTCATGCCCGGAAGAGGGAGGCCGGCAGCAATCCAAGCCCTGGGAATTTCTGGCCGCTCATTGATCTCCCGCCCGGATGTTTCTGTCCGATAGTCCTCTTTTCTTAGTGGGCGAGACCAGATTAGCACTTCGCCGAATTGTCCTCTTCCGTTCCACAATTATCCTCTTTGTAAATTCTGTCTGTGAATGATGTGGCTCTTTGTCCTACAGATTATCCTTAAAAGGCCAATAAATCCAGAAACTCCCGCCCGGAAACGTCCCCCTCCCCGAGCCTTCCCGGCGTTGAGGGAGCCCAGAGGCAGAGCGCGTAACACCCGCGCGGTTCCCCGGAAGAAGAAGCAACTCTAAAAACTCCAGCAGATGATGTTGTTAGGGGAAGAGGCATCAGGCCTCTCTTGGTGGGCCTGGTCGGCCCTCCTCCTAATCGTTAGTTAGTCCGGGGCCGTGGGGCGGAGCCCCTCGATAGATGAGTGGCTCTCCTGACCTACTGCCCATGTAGGTTTCTGCCCAAAGGGATCTACAAGGCCCCCGGATATCTCCCGCCCACCGGCCTACTGCGCGCCCTTGTGATGATGGGCAGCGCTGCACCACAAAACATAAGTATCTTAAGCATAAGCATATGTTTATGTCTGGAACTGGAAAAAATAAGATCTTCCCTACGGTGGATGATGAGGCAAAAAAGAACCTGGTCGTCTTCCAGGCCACGGAGGGTCTTCGGACCCGTGATGATGCTGTTGAGAAGATCCTCCACATGCTCCCCACCTGGCAGGCTCAGGAGAGGCGCATAAAGGAAATGGAGGAACGCATAAATAAACTAACTCAGAGAACTTCAGATCTTAGTTCTGAGCATAAAATAAAAGAGGTGTCTTGAATTAAGAGACTTGGCATGAAGGATATCGAGCGTGCATTTACTGTAATAAGACTTGCGTCTGGCTCCTACAGATATAAGATCTTATTAAGTTCAGACAGGTATCTCCTTTACAAGGACAAAAAAGATCTCCTGTCTGATACCCCTCTGCTTAATAGAGCTGGATTTACTACCCTGAACTCATTCGAGGGCTAAAATTCCATGATCAGCCTTGATCCTGCTATCTCTTCGGCCTTGTTTTCCACGCATCCAAATTCAAGGCATGGCTCGACTTCATTTAATTTTTCGATGGCCTCATTTTTTCTATATACTTCAGCATCTCTTTCGTCATTAGCGGCGCTTATATAACTCTCTGATTCAAGGATATCCAGTAGGATCTCGTTGGCTGTGTCCAGGCAGTCTTCTGCTTTTTTTATGAAGTCATCAGCATTGAATAATAACTGGTCAACAAAGTCCTGTTGTTCAGGCGTTAGCTCTTCGTTGTTATTTATGATCTCATCTGCGCTGTCCTGAGCATCGATTGAGCGATTGGTATATTCCTCAGCATTGCTCAACTGTACGGCTTTCGCTTCTTTCTCTGAGCCAAGCTGCAGTTCTCTTGTTGCTATTTTGTCATCCCATGCCACTATCTCCACTGCTGCGTCGTAGTATTGCTGTTTTAGATCTGCATGTTTGTTTATCAGTTCTTCTCTGGTTTCCCTCCAGAGTCCCACAATTGTCCACATTCGCCAATAACACCTGCAAAACTCGTGTTGCAGGATTTCATAAGGTGGATCTGGCTCCTCTTCTGCCGTGTACCATCCATCGAGCTGTTTGCAGTGGTCACAACAGCCCGATTTTGCCACATGTAAAAAGAGGTAGATCGTTGCTTTATTGCATTCTATTTCTTCAGGCATAGCACCTCAATAGGAAACTACCACCAGATTCTCTAAATAATACGTTGCCTGCGGTTCCGTTGATGCGTGCCCGGTTCCCCGCATTGCGTACAGGAACCGCCATTTTTGAGTTGCTCCAAACCCTGATTCCGTCTTTGTGGCTAAGAGAGTGGTCCTCTCTTCATTGGAATAGATCTTCAAGGTGACTGTTGTGCCTCCATCCGGCCTGCTGATGGTACAATAATAAACTGTTCCGACTGAGATTGTATGGCCAGTTCCAGTGGTGGACTCTTTGCACAGGAAAATTTTTAATGATTGTAAACTGCCGTCAACATTCCAGACAGCATAGAAGGTTACGCAGGGGTCATCCTGCGCCGAGGAAGGATATTCATCATAAGCTGAGTGCCTGTTTCCCAGACTGAATAAGCAGAATTTTGCGTCTCCGTCCTCCCCCAAAAGGTTGGTCAGGCTGGACATCTTGATATCAAATTTGATCTCAAAGCCGTCAAAGCACTCTTTTTCGTAATCCTGGAAGAGTAAAGACGGTGTTGTGGAATTGATGGCAATTGCCGTCACTCTGGACGAGGAGACAGATAGATAGCCCGCGCCTGGCGTGCTGTCGTCGAGCATGTATTCAGTAAGATCCTCTTCTCCGGGACCGGGGAACTGCTGAGCTGGGCAGGGATCGACACGGCCCCTTAAAACCTGGCCGTGGTAGGTACTGCCCCGGCTGTAGGGTGCAAAGTAAACATAATTTGGATCTGAATAGACCCCAACGAATCCCCATTCGGTGATCCCTTCTGCATAAAATACATCCCTCTCCGCCCAGGAGCCGGAATCAGAGAACGGCTTTTCCATGTCATAGACAAGAATCGTGTACCTACTGGGTGCAAAGGCTATGTAATGCCCTTGCATGCAGCAGGCGTTATGCTGTGCGTTTTCGTCATCGCTCAGATCCAGGATGTTGAAGGTGGCATAAGAGGCCGTGTTCGAAAATGGTAATGTCGTATCGTAGCGCAATGTCAGGTTATAAACCGCATTGGGGAAGTAGATAAATCGCCCGTCTGTGCAGGGAACTCCAAAGCCCTTGCAGTTGGCAGAAACGGTAGCCGCATTAAACACGGCCCATGCCCCGGCTGACTTGAATGGCTTTGTTATATCATAACGCAAAATCTGGCCGTGTGCGCTCGAATTTTTGTATGGTGAGAAATAGATGAAATTCTCTACCAACACCCCACCCCAGTAGCCTTTTGCTGCCCCGCTGGCCATGCCGCCCAGGTCGTAAGCCTCCCAGGATGTAGAAGACTTAAAGGGCTTCGTGGTGTCGTAGCGCAACACGATTCCATTATAGGCTCCGTTGTGGTAAGGTACAAAATAGATGAACTGGCCGTCAAGGACGGCACCAAGAAATCCTTTTGTGGTGAGGCTATCGACGGATCCCGCGTTATAGGCTTCCCAGGAGGTCGAAGTTTTGAAGGGCTTCGTGGTGTCATAGCGCAGAACTATTCCAGAGACCGAGCCGTTATTATTTGGCACAAAATACATGAACTGCCCATCGAAGATAGGATTTCCAAAGAAGCCCTTTGTGGTTAGGCTATCGACGGACCCGGCATCATAAGCTTCCCATGAGTCCGAGGACTTGAAAATAGAATAGATCTTTTGGCGAAGGACTATGCCATGGTAGGCGCTGCCGTTGTAAAACGGCGTGTAATAAATGTACTCTCCATCTGTTCCCACTCCTGTATAACCTTTGCAGGTTAAACTATCTGTAGCGCTCGCATCCCATACACTTACATTCCCAATCCAGAAAGTCATGATTATAACCTTCTTATGAGATTACGAAGGTCGTATCTGTTTGCCTGCTCGTTGTATCTGCATCATCCCAGAAATCGGCATCATCGCAGACCTCGGCTCGCACATAGTTTGTGCCAATGTCACAGGCTAAAGTCCTCCAGCTCCAGGAGTTCATAGCTTGCCAGCCGGTCATATCTCGCCAGACCGAGCCCGTGCCAGGCCCTTTCTGCCAGAAGCGGTGATAGATCCGTGATGTCTTGTTGGCCAACGTGGTAAACACAATTGTATTCTCATGAGCTTGCGGTGTGGAGAGACTTGGTGTTACTGAGGTGATCGCTGCTCGCCGCACAGTGATTGCTACGGTTTCCTCATCATCAAAACTCTCCTCTCCCGCGTGCTTGCCGTCTCGCACCTGGCACTTGATTGAGGCATCCTCAAAGTCCATTTTATCGAGCTGATAGAGAATCCAGTTCTCAGTCTGCCACCCGCTTAGCTGCTCCCAGGATGCCCCCACCGTTTCTCGATAAAGCCAGAACTTATAAAGAATCTGATCTCCATTGCTATCTGTAGCTGCGGCCACTGCGTGGATTTTATCGCCAACAAAAGGATCTTCTGGCTCATTTACGTAGACGCTGCTGATGGAGGGCGCTGTGTTTGAAGATACCGTGAAAGTTATGTTTGAAGTGGCATCATAGCTGCCCTCTCCTGCGTTATTGGCATCCCGCACCTGAACTTCAATGGTGTTGCTGCCTATGTCTAAGGCCCCAGGAGTCCATTGCCAGGAATTTATCTTGCTCCAATCCTTGACGATCTTTTTCTTGGAGGCTGTGCCCGGCCCAGTTAGATAGAAGCGATAGAGGATCGCATCTGCATCTACATCCTCTGCAATGCAAATGAAGTCCAGGGCGGTTCCCTGGCCTCGTGGACTGCTAAGGGAAGGCGTCAAGCTGGTAATGGTCGGCTTAGTTCCTGCACCCACTCCTGCTGCTGTGGTGATGGTGTAGCTTACGTTTGCAGTCGCATCATAACTGCCCTCTGCTGCGTGCAGGCCGTCCCGGATCTGTACTTCAATGGTGCTGCTGCCTACGTCCTCTGCCCGGCTGTTCCATTCCCAGGAGTTTCTTTTGGCCCAATCCTGCATGAGCCTCTTTTTGCTGGCTGTGCCGGGACCTGTGAGGAAGAAGCGATAAAAGATTGAATCGCTATCTGCATCAGAAGCCATGCAGATAAATGAGATTAATGTCTGTGCCGGCTGACTGCTGGCCAGGTTAGGCGTTAGGCTGGTTATGGTAGGAGCTGAGCCTGTGGGGGTTGCTGTAATCGTGTAGCTCACGTTTGCAGTCGCATCATAGCTTCCTTCGGCTGCATGCAGGCCGTCCCGGATCTGGACTTCGATGGTGCTTGAGCCTACGTCTACCGTTATTGTTTGCCACTGCCAGGAGTTCTTGTGGCTCCAATCCTGCACCAGCTTTTTCTTTGAGGCTGTGCCTGGGCCTGTGAGGAAGAAGCGATAAAAGATCGAATCGCTATCTGCATCCGAGGCTATGCAGATGAAATCAATCTTTGTTCCCTCGACTCTGGGGCTGCTGAGGCTGGGAGTTAAACTGGTGATTGTCGGGGCAGATCCGGGCCCGGCTCCAGTTACTGTGTAGCTGATAGAGGTGGACTGATCTGCTACACCTTTATTCAATCCGCCCCTTATCTCTATGTAAATGGTCGATGTCCCCACATCTTCCGAAGTTGTACGCCATGCATAGCTATTTCGTGACTGCCACCCTGATAGGTCTCTGAGAACCGCTCCCGAGCCCGGCCCGTTGAGGAGGAACCTGTACTCAAGGCCAAAGTTAGGTGAGGCAATAGCGGTGAGGACTATCTCGCTGCCTGCTGCCTTGGGGCTGGCCTGGTTGGGCGTGAGGGACAGGGAATAGCTTCCCCATTTGATGTGGCTTGTCACTTCCAGCTTGCATCTGTACCCTTTTAAGATTGCATCCCAGGCTACCACGCCGTAGATCTTCGTTACAGTTGCCCCGCTGAATCCATCGTCCAGAATAGCCCGCACTGCATCGGCAATCTGGGCGCAATACTCAGCTCCCCCATCTCCAGCAGTTTCTTTCCTGGTCCTGATATCTACGACAAAAACTTGATCGGCAGAAAGAATCTGCCCGCTCAGGTCTTTCAGCTCACATGAGATCTGGCTTTTTGCAGAATCTCCATAGATGTCTACTGCGCTGGCAGCTATGGTCTTGTTCTTGTAAATCTTAGAGCCAACCATTGTCATTAGCGTCGAATTGCCGGTCAAGGCAGCAAGCAAATTATCGAGTGGTGTGTAGCCTGTCATTTTCCCTCAGATCATTGATTGCCCTAAGTACGCCTTCCTTACCTGTTCCGGCCCCATGCATGGATCTTTGCCAAGACCAATGACCGGCCAGGAGAAGCCGCCCCTTGTGATCAGATCGTCTTTCTCTACCAGGCTGGAGGTCAGGATATAGGCAATCTGTTGCAACTGCCTGCCCTCCTCTGACTGGAAGGAGCGAACCTCATCGTACCACAAAACGGTGATAGTCGAATTTGAGTAGATGGGATCTACATTTACATCCACTCCGGTTTTGTGCCTCCAGGTGACTGATTCGCCCATCGAGTTTTTGTATGCATCCAATAAGCCCAAATGAATATCCTCCTATGAGATCCCATTTAGCTCCGTTTGGCCAGTCCCGGCCAGAGGGACTCCGGGGCCGTGGGGCGGAGCCCCTCGATAGATGAGTGGCTCTCCTGGCCTACTGCCCCTGTAGGTTTCTGCCCTGAGGTCTCCAGGCCTCATGGAACCAATGGGATGCTGGTTGGCCCGAAGATATACCGTCCGGAGATTAGAGCAATCAGCAGAATTGATAAAAAGTTCTGAATTAACCTCTGCTTCTTTAGTTCATCTATCTCCAGTTGATTTATTTTCTGTTTGTCACATATATCTTCAACTTTTGTTGACAGCGTTTTTACGTCTCTGGAAATCAATTGCAGCCACTCTCTTTCGGTCTGTGGTTCATCAGCGGCCAGTAATTGTGTCTCCATCGTGCCTCCTTACATCTAGGATTCTACCATCTCGATTAGATTTCGATCCACCCATATTTCTATCATATCATCAGATATCATATAGATGTCATACCACGGTCCTTTCTCGGCTGTTCCTGGCAGGAATGGGCCGAGTATGACTGTGCCTTTCTCGTCCTTGACTTCCAAGTGGCTGGTAGTCTTGTTGAAGAACTTCATTTCCATTCTCTTACCACTTCCCATCCCTCAGAGAGTAGATCCAGTTGACTAGGGGTCCAGGGTACCATCTTGTTTGGGTATAGAGGATGCTCATCTGGCATATTGATATAGATGTACGGCAGTCCCATCTTGTTATTCTCATCAGGCCTCTGAAGCTCCAGGTACATTCCCGGCCCATTCCAGCATTTGTTTTTTACTCTATCGCCCCTCTTGAGGGCGGATAATGCATCTGAGAAATCCATCTTATTTGCCTCCGATGTTGACATATTTTTCAATCCTCGTGTTCATGAACGTTCATGAACGTTCATCAAATCGTTCACATGTAAATTCTCAAGAGCTGCCTGGCTGTTGCGCTTTGCAGGGTCCTATTACCTGCTCCCTGAATGAATGTTTCAGACAGTTTCCCTCCAATTGAAAAAGACTGCACCCCCTGGTCCTGTAACTCCTTCCTCCCACCCACTCCTGCCTGCTGAATTGCTAAGGCTTCTTCCATGCAGGCGTATTTGACAACTAATGGTACAAAAGCAAGCTCGCTGATGCTGTTGTAGTCCAATGTCACGTCGTCTATAATCCTTGGGAATGCCCTTATTTGATCTGGGACCCCCTCCGTTATGTCTGTATCATATTTTGTGCCCCGGAATGGCGTGCTATCAATTGCCCGCGTTGCCCAGTTCAAGAGAGATGTTTTTTGAGCTGTGGTTAGGGCCAATAGGGCGATTGCCCTATCGTTGCCCGTAAAATAGGTGGCCAGCTCTTCCAATGATGCATAGGCGTCTAATGGCTCAGCAGAAAGTGGTATTAGAGTAAAGCTCATTCTAACACCACCGACCACTCGTAATTAGCATGGCCTGCCAGGCTTGCTCTGAACCAATACGTTCCTGCATTTAGATGGAACTGGAAGTTGCCGTTTACATCCGTAATCTGGGCGTCTACTAAGGCGGTCCTGGCCGAATTACTGAATGCTTCCACCTTCACTCCTACCATTGGATTGCCAATTTCCAGGAAAGGTTCTTCTGGATCGGGATAAGCGATTGTGCCCACTGCAGAAGCTCCCCAGGCCCCAGCCCCATGCACTCCAGAGAGCTGAGCATCTATCTCGTTAACAGATGGAGCAGTAGCATTCGATAGGGCTTCTCCTGCGCTGCCTGTAGCTGTGTGGCCGCTCATGGCTTCATCCCAGACCTGATCAGCTATTTGGTCTTTAGTAGGTGGAGTTGTGTAGCTTGCAGAGGCAAGCCTGCTGCTTATCGCTGCATCGAGGTAGTCCTTGATCAGCTTGCCTACACTGCCCGTTGTAGTTATTCCTGACAAGAGCTTATCCCATATTGCAGAAACAATTACGGCAAGACCTGTTGATGATGGTGAGTCTGCAATGTCCATCTTTGAGCCCACGGCTGCCGGGCTTGCCGGTAGATTTACTGTCTTGGCCTGGATCGCTGCAATATCTGCTGCCAGGGATGCTCCTGCCGGGGCTCCCTCTCTGACATAGCAATCTCCTGTCTGATTCACACCAGCAACGGTTTGCACTGGTGATGCAATATTGAAGAATTTCTTAAATCCAGCTGCTAGATAACCGGAGGTCTCCGTAAGGGCAGTCCCTAATATTTGTTCTAAGCTTGCTTTAATCACTCCTGAGGCTACCGATAATTGGCCTGTCCCCGTTCCAGATGATATCAAGACGCTTGTTCCCAGGTCCCGACCTGTTTGAGTCGTTCCTCCAATCTTGGTAGCATTAACTGCCTGGTCTGCTACGAGGGTTACACCTGCGGTTACTGAAGCTACTGCCCCTCCTGCAAACGTGGATCTTGATGAGATTGCAGCATCGAGATAATCCTTGATCAGCTTGCCAATTGTTGAGGCCGTTGAAACCTGGGCCAAAGCCTGATGCCATATCGATAAAATTGCTGCGGTACTCAATGCCAAAACATTAACGTCCGGTGTCCCTGCTGTCCCAGGAGTCGCCCAGGCTGTACCAAGTAGCTGTACAGCATCGATCTCTAGATTATCAGTCCCTAAGACGATTGAGTCATACACCTTTTGAGGTATAACCATGACCTCATGGAACACTGGACAATGGTTATTAGCATCAGTGAGCGATAAAATGCCCCGCCCCAGGTGGTTTGTATCGGCTGCAGCTAGTTCCAGGTCGTATATTCCTGCATCGTCTCCAGAGACGTGCACCATATCATTGCTGCCTCCTGATGCTGTGGGAGCTGTATCTAGAACTAATGTGGGAACATTGCTCTCATCGATTACCAGAGTCAGTTTCTCATTTGTGACTGTCAAAGCAATCTCTGGAGTTATCCCGTCAGTTTTATCATAAAATGGACCCACTGATAATCTTGTTGCCGTATTAAATCTCAATAACCGCATCAGGCCCTCCTAAATCTGTATTGATTCATAAGAATTGGGATAATGCTTTCTGATCCTGGATCTTCTATGGTGGCTGCCCAGCGATATGACCTATTTTGTCCATTTATTAGCCCACAGATATCAGTATATTTTTGTGCGAGCAATATTGCATCATTCTCACACAATGTTCTGTTCCATATCATTATATCTGCGAGTTTTCCGTTAAATGGGAGGGAAGGTGTAGAATGATTAGCTGCGCCAATTAGCATATTATATGTGCAATTTGATGTACCCAGCCTTGGCGAATGGTATCCCAGATAATTCGTGTTCAACAGCTTTCCGTCTAAAATAAATTTTACTGTACCTGTTGGTTCTACTGATACAAACACATGATGCCAATTTGTGTCAGTTATCACGTTATCGTCTGTTATGGCAGATATCGGAAACGATATTCCGGCCCCAGTCCCATCAGTTACCACTAACCTCAGTGCCTGGTAGCCATAACCGCTCCCGTATGTCTCAAATAAGAAGAAGAATCCCGGTACCGTCCACGTTACTGAATTTCCACATATCACAGATCGAGCCGTGGTGCTCGATAATTTTATCCAAGTCGACACAGTAAATTGTAGCGTTTTCTGGATAAATGCGAAATATGATAGTTCTGTTTTCAGGGACACCCAATCTCCAGTCCCATCGAATATTTGGGCTGGCCTATTTATTGCCTGGTCCGGTGGAGTCCACACCACATTTCCGACCGCATTTCCAGGAATTCCACACACAGAATCATATGATCTTGCACCACCTGCGAGATTGCCTATCCAAGCCAATTTGAGGCCGTTCGCCCAGTGATGATTATTGTTTAACGTAAACTTGTTTGGCCTCATGCTCTCCTCACGCCGCATCTTGAATTAGCAGTCTTCTTGGTACCAGGATTACTCTGCTATCGTTATCTGTTGCAGTGGCCTCGTCCCTTACCGCTTGATCTGTGTTGTTATCGACAACTGGCACTACATACCTTCCAGTTGGCCTCCAGAGAACAGGATTCTGCATTTGAATAACATTGCCGTCATTGGTGACTATCAACTGAGCAACAGGAGCCCCTAGTTGCCTTGTCCATTGGTCCTCGTCTCCGTCAGATGGCCAGGCCCCATCAGATCCTGAAACTCCGCCCGGATATCGTGATTGTGCATCAGTGCAAGCCAGATACAGATCATATGTTCCGCTCATGGTTGGGGCAGTGCCCGTCTCAATGATGAGTATTACCAAATACTCATCTTCCATTTGAGCGCCTAAGTCTGCCACTGCACCCATGCGCGCGGATCCTGAGGCCAGAGCATCGAGTGATAATGTTTTTGTGACACCTGATGCGCCGGCTTCTCCCCAAATAACTGCCGTGCCAAGTTCTGCTTTAAAGTAATCTGGTAATGCCATGATTTCCTCCTATAATGTTCTTTATTATTCCTAAAAAAGTTAAAATAAGCAGGTGGCTCTGCCCCGCTGCACCTCCCCGGTGCTATTGCTTCTGGGATCCCGTTTGGCCAGTCCCGGCCAGAGGGACTCCGGGGCCGTGGGGCGCAGTCCCTAACGAGCAGGGGGCTTCGCCCCGTTGCCTCTCCCCTGTGCGATTGCTGTTGCAATCCCATTTAGCTCCGTTTGGCCAGTCCCGGCCAGAGGGACTCCGGGGCCGTGGGGCGGAGCCCCTCGATAGATGAGTGGCTCTCTTTTTCTTAATGGGCGAAGCAAGGATAGCTCTTCGCCGCATATCTATTCTTCTGACCTCCTCAGGCCTTAGCTATGTACGTATGCCTCCACGGTGCCGGCAATTGATGTTCCGGCCAGGTCTATGTAGAATTTGCCATCTGCCTGCTTGAATCGGGCATTTTCGATCGGCCCAATTACGATCTCAGCAGCACCTCCTGCACAAGAATAGACCAGGTCACCAATTCCTGCCCTCAGTGCGGGCGGGTTCACACCTGCCTTTAACGTGATCGTGTCGGCTGCTGTGGCAGCAGATAGATCGAAAAGCAGAATGAGCTTGTTTCCATCTACGGGACCATAGGAATGGCCATTTGTCTTGTCCAGAGTGGTAGGAGTTACACGAGCAGCAAAAGCGCCCGCCATGCTCTGCCCAGTTATTGCAGTTCTAACCATTTATCTCACCTCACTACGGGCTTGCACATAGTACGCCCAGATTGTCCGGATACGCCACTTTTGCACCATAGACATGGCGGCCACGCACGATATCAGCCCATCTCTTCTGATGTCTCATGGACTCTATACCTGCGATGCTATCTGCGAATGTTATGGCATCGCTGTTTCCGAACAGGATTCTGTACTTGGTCGAAGTTGTGTTCGGAACGTTGTTGCTCTCCAGGATGTCAAAGCCCGCAATGTGCGCTACCCTACCAGTCAGATGAGCTTGATCAGATTGCCCTGGGGCTGAAGCACCTTCTCGGTGGTAGTCCTTGACTATGAGCCCGGCAAACCAGGGAGGCACAATCATAACCTGATCAGCGACGACGTGCCACCTACAACTCCTTCTTCACATCGAGTCTTGTCTCCTCTTTAAATAGCTCCATCATTCCAATTGACTTAAGGGACTTCGAGGTCTTTTCTGATAAATTGAGATA
>Ga0247841_10002669_pt1 | contig 34942 bp, 20 predicted proteins | sample LaCruzMarch2015__2_FD_192410 | JGI IMG/M metagenome (GOLD analysis project Ga0247841, IMG submission 192410) | Freshwater microbial communities from meromictic Lake La Cruz, Castile-La Mancha, Spain - LaCruzMarch2015_18m | ecosystem: Environmental > Aquatic > Freshwater > Lake | place: Spain...
GATATCATCGCCACCGGTTTCCGCAACAGCGCGGGGAAGGTCACCATCGGGCGTAGGGCCATCGTCAACGTCAACTCCGGCGGCGAGTGGAGGTACGAGGGAACCAACGCATTGGATCTGCCCTTCGTAACCATCAAGGACGGCGGTGAAGTCCTTATCAGCGGGGGCTCCATGGTGTTGACGAATCGGCAGGTGGGTGGATCTGGCGTGGCCACTAGTTCGCTTAACATAGGCGATGGCACTACGGGACGGCTGGCCATTTCGTCCGGCCTGTTGATGATCACCACGAACGATGGGACCAAAATGACAGTCGGCGCTAACGGTGGATACGGCACTCTGGACATCAGTGGCGGCACCGTGGACGTGCGCCAACTGGGCGGTGTTTGGAATGCGTCGGATATTTCGATTGCGGGAAACACGGGGTCGCGCGGGGAGGTCAACATCACCGGGGGCGCGCTGACGGCCGCCGTTAATGTCGTCTTATACATCGCCTTCGGAACGAGTTCCTCGGGCCGCCTGTATGCCGCCGGGAGCGGCAACGTGTACGTCGGCAGCCGAAACTACTTTGGCACCGGCAGCGGCGCCCAAGGCTACCTTACCGTGGACGGCAATGCCAACGTTGCTTTCAACGATGGATCGTTTGTCGGCGGCCTCAACGGCGGCACGGGAACCGTGAATGTCCTTTCCGGAAAACTGCGAACCTCCAACGTCCAGTGCGGGAACTCGGCTGGCGCTGGCGGTCCCGCCACCGGCACGTTCAACCTTTTCGGCGGATGGGCCGATCTCGCCGGGCAAGCGACGCGCTTCGGGTATGGCGATCAGACAGGCATAGGTATCGGCACGGCGAACCTGACTAATGGGCTTCTGACGACGTCCTATGGTGGCGCTGCCCCCACCATGGCGGTAGGCAACTCCCTCAGATCGGGCACCGGGGTGGGCGTCATGAACATCTCCGGCAGCACCGTCTGGACCAACACTCCGCCGCTCATCGTGGGCTTTCGGTCGGACTACACGGGCAGCGCTTCCGGTACCGTGAACCAGACGGGCGGGCGCGTCGTCTGCCTTGCTTACAGTTATGGAGACGCCATGGGGTTTGGCGGGCGCGGCGGTTGGGGCCAATACCTGATGTCCGGAGGCTCATTCGTGAGCAAGCAAGCGATCCACGTCGGCGGCAGCGGTCTACTCGCCAGCACGAACACGAGTTGGGGACTGCTGAAGGTAACCGGCGGCTCGTTCGTCGTGAGCAACACGCTGTACGTGGGCGCCGCAGGCACCGGCACAGTGACCGTGGGCAGCGCCGGGGTACTCCGTTGCAGCGACCTGGTGCTGAGCAACAACACCTCCAGTACGTTGCGCTTCGAGGTGGCGACCGACGGGACGGTGGGGCAACTCGTGGTCACCAACATGCTGACGATTGCCTCCGGCTCCAAACTGGAAGTGTATGTGCCCAAGAGTTTCATCGACATGCCGACGCTGACGTTGACCTTGGCGACTTGCAGGACAAACGTCGGATCGTTTGCCGACGTTGCGGTGTCGAACTATCCCCTTGCGACGGTGCTCCAAACGACGACGAATATTCAAGTGCTCATCACGCGCCGTCCACGGGGCTCGATGTTTATCGTCAGATAATGCGAATAGACGTGGATTCAAGTCCGGTGTGCTGCCCGATCATGTCATCGGGCGGCGGGGTGACTGGTACAGCCGGGCGTCCCCGCCCTGAACCGGCCTGCCCTGAGCCTGGTCGAAGGGTCGAAGGGCCTCACGGCTGCCTCAATAGGCCCTGCCTTGCGCGCAGTAGCGCCTCCGGCCCGCGGCGGGCCGGATGGAACAGAGCATGAGAAACATTCAACGCTCAACGTCCAACACTCAACCTTCAAGTCCGGAAAATGGGCGTTGAGAGTTGAATGTTGAACACTAGCGTCCCATGGGACGCAGGTTGTTAGGCTGTAGGCTGTTAGACTGTTAGGAAATTCGCGTATTTCTGTCCATATTTGCTCCATGGCATTTACGAAATTAAACAAGCTGCTTTCCGTCGTTTACCCTAACAGCCTACAGCCTAAACCGCTTCAGCCTTGGCGTCCCTGTGGGACGCCAGTGAATGTTGAACATAACTGCTCAGGTGCTTCCGAATCGGTGAACGCGTACGGCGACGCGTACGGTCGACGACCAGACTGCTCTCCCTCGTAGTCCGTACGCGTCGCCGTAAGCGTCAACCGGTTCCCGCATTCGAGCCTGTACCCTCGTGAGCCGCTATAAGGAGAGATCATAATGCGAAGCATAAAATGGGTGGGGACGTTCGTTCTGGCCTGCGCCCTGGGAACTCGCGCGACAGCGGGTGAGGCGTACTACGTGGCGGGGGAGGATCCCGCCGCCGCGGAGGCCAATCCCGGTACGGAAAAGGCGCCGTTCAAGACCCTCTCGAACGCTTGCGCCGTGGCCAGGGCGGGCGATACCGTGTACATCAAGAAAGGCGTTTACCGCGAGGCGCTGATCCCGAAACACTCCGGCACGAAGAGGCGGCCGATCGTATTTAGCGGCTGGAAGAACGATGCCGTGACGATCAAAGGCTCGGAGGTGGTCGGCGGTTTCGCGCGCGAGGGCAACCTGTGGGTCAAGCGGCCGTGGGTCAAGCCGGATTACTACTGGGATTCCGAGTTCGAGGGCATCTCGCTGGCGCCGTTCCGCTCCTCGGGCCGGATCCAGCAGATCTTCGTCAACGGCCAGTTGCTGCAGTGGGTGCCGACGCCTCAGGACCTCAAGCCCGGATGCTTCTTCTGGAAGAGCCACAAGACCGCCGGTGGCGAGTTGCTGGTCTATCCGCCCGCGGGGCTGGACGATCCGGACAAGGCGCTGATCGAGACGCCCAGCATCCCCAACGTCGTCGGCGCCTGGCTGGGCGATCCTGGCGGCGCGGCGGGCGTTCGCTGGTACGCTATGCAGCGCCGGGAGAAGGCGAAGCAGGCGGGCAAAGAAGAGGAGAAGGCCGACGACAGCAAGTTTCCCAAGATCGACTTCATCCACATCCGGAACCTCGGTTTCCGCCACGGCCTGCACCCGCTCAACCGCGCCGGCGTCCGCCTGGACGGCGACGGCTGGCTGCTGGAAAACTGCCGCGTGGAGTATATGAGTTCCATCGGCGTGGTGGTTGCCGGCGATGACTGTGTCGTCCGCAATTGTGTGATCAGCCACAACGGCCAGTGCGGCTTCAACGACTGCTACACGCGCAACGCCCTCTTCGAGAACTGCGTGACGATGTACAACAACACCCGCATGTTCTCGCTTTCCTGGGCCGGCGCCGGCAACAAGTGCATCGCCAAAACCCACGGCAACGCCATTCGCGGGCTGGTGTCGTGTTTCAACTACGGCTCGGGCTTGTGGCATGACTGGGACTGCAACGAGATCGCCGTCGAGGACTGCCTCTCGTTGGGCAACAACCCCATCAACGCCGGCTTCTTCTACGAGGTCTCCCGCGGCGGCCTTTTCGCCCGCAACATCGCCTTCGCCAACGGCGATGGCGGCGGCAACTTCTACGGCGCCGCCTTGACGCTTTCCAGTTCCGCCAACGTCATTGCCGAGGATAACGTCTTCTTCGGCAGCAGCGGCGGCGTGGCCATTGGCGGCGGCATCCGCGGCGTCCCAAATGTTGACCCCGAGTGGTTCGTTGCCACCAACAACCTGATCCGCAAAAACCTCATGGTTGACGGGTGCAACTTCACGATATCCCTGACAGGCGGCTCGACGCCCGATGCCACCACGATCGAGGCCAAAAACCGGTTCCGCGACAACACGTTCCTGGTCGTCCGCGGCAAGGCCGGCGCGATCCTCGGCAACGACACGCTGGCTGACCCCACCGAGCTGGACAAGAAGTACCGCAACGCCTCGGGTAACGTCGTGATCCGCGACGTCGCCGGGCTTGATCGGGCCTCGCGTCGAAAGCTTAATGCGGCGCTGACACGCATCCTGAACGTGTTGCCCCTGGCGGATGGCGGCCCCGCGCTCAAGGTGCGCAAGGCCGAACTCAAGGCCATCTGGTCCCTGGGCGCTCACGACGGCAGCTTCGGCTACTGGATTGATGCCGACGGGCAATTCATCCTGATGCTCTACACTCCCAAGGCCGACACGCTGCAACTGCTGACCGCTTCCGACAAGGCCGAGCTGTGGGACTTCCCGCCGCTTGAGCCCACGCTGCGCCAGGCCCTCAAACGCAACGGCAACATCGCCATGGCTTCAGTCAACGGCCCCTTCGCAATCATTACCGGGTTGGACCAGCGGGCGCTGCCGCTGGGCGAGCTGATGAAGCTCTCCGCCCGGGCCCAGGGCGCGCCCGTTCGCGAAATCATGGAAGGCCAGCCCTTCGAGGTCGCGATCGAGTTGCGCAACGTTCTGCCGGAGCCTGCGACCTTCACCGTCTCCGGCACGGGCCTGAAGGGGAAGTCCGTCCGCATCGAGGCCGGAGGGCGCGACACGCTGTCCGTAGCGCTGGTAGCCGATGCCGTGGGGCGCCCGGTTTACCAGCTTGCCTGCGCCGGCGGCGTTTCCTTCAGCCGCACGGTCGATATGCAGGTCTACAAGCCCATGGGCTTGCCGCGCGTCCCGGCCTTCGACTGCGGCCTGGCCGCCCCGCCCAACATCCTCTATGGCGGGCTGATCGAGCTGGACAAGGAAATCTATCGCCATAAGGACGTTTGCGACCTACGCACCGGCCGGTCGTGGGACGGGCCCAAGGATCTCGCGGCGCGCCTTAACGTCGCCTGGACCGACGCGGGTTTGTGTCTGACCGCCAGGGTCGTCGACAACTTCATGTACGCCAACCGCAACGCCCCGTACGACGGCGACTGCATCGAGATCTTTCTCGACGGCCGCGCCGACAAGCTGGGCGACAAACTCTACTCGACCGGCTGCTATCAGGTTTTCTGCATCGCCCCGGTGGGACAGGTGCAGTGGCAGCCGCTGCAGTTCCTGTGCCCGCGCTCGAAGACCGGCATCGCCGGCCGCGCCCGCAACACAGCGGAGGGCTATGAGATGGAGATCCTGCTGGACTGGGCGCTCTTTCCCGACTTCAAGGCGGTCAAGGGGTCGCTGATGGGGCTGGACTTCGCCATTGACGATGCCGACGAAGCGAAGACCCGCAAGACGCAACTGGTCTGGAAAGGCACCGGGCAGAATTACCAGGACGCCAGCCGCTTTGGCCGCGTCGTGCTCGATCAGCCGGTGACGATCGACCTGGGCACGACGCTGCGCGCCGGCGATGTGGTGGTGCGGACCGGCGGACAGAAGCTGGCCGTTTACCGCCCCGCGCAGGGCGACCAGCCCGTTGCCGTCGTGCCCTTGCGGATCGACGGCCAGTATGCCGGCACCTTCTCCGGCGGGGCGTGCTTCGACGCCGGCGGGAATCTGTATTTCCTGGAAGGCCCGCGCAACCAGCGGCTGCACCGCGTGGCGGCGGGGCAATCGGTTTCGACGGTCCTTTGCGAGTTGCCGCCCTCGGCTCATAACGTCTATCTGTACGGCGCGGACTTGCTTTCGCCAGGTACGGGGCAACTGTGGATGGTCACGAGCGACGGCACGCTCCGCGTCTTAAAGATAGGCGAGCGAGCGACCGAACTGGTTCAGGATGTCAAGGCCGTCGTCGGCGGGCACACCTTCAGTTCCGCCTTGAGCGCCGACGGCAAGCTGGCCGCCCTCACCAGTGGCGACGGGGACTCCAAGAAAGGGCTGGCGATGCTGCAGGTCCAACCGATTGAGGAACTCTCCACCATTGGATCGGAGAGCAAGCTCTTCGAGTACATCGTGGGCCTGACCTTCGTGGAAGGTCCGCAACCGTTCCTGGCCGTTGCCTTCAACGGGTTCGCTCCCGGTTCGACTAGCCACGTAGCCCGCGTGGATTTCGATGCGGCCACCGGCAAGTTCCTGCCCGGCGCGGGCAAGTTGCAGAGCCTGTTCGAGGCTCCCGGCAGGCTGAACGCCATGGTCTTCGATCGCGCCTCGGGCAAGATCCTGCTGACCTGGCAAAAGACGGGCCAGCCCACGGCAATCTACACGGCCGACACCGCCGCTTTGGCCGCGGGCGGCCTCAAGGCGGAGGATCTCAAGCCCTTCCTGGCAACGCATGAGGGCGCCCGATCCATCGCGGTGGCGCCAGCGGTGAAGTAGCTCTTTGTGTGTAACGTTGAAAGGGCCGCGCTCTGAAAGGGAGCCATCATGAAACATGCAATGCAGTTCGGTCTGATCGTGTCGATCCTGGCGGGCTCCGCGTCCGGCGCGACCCTGATCGTCGACAACGGGCATCCCCAGGCGGCGGACACGAATTCCGGCACGCGGGAGGCGCCGTTTAGAACGATCTCGGCGGCCGCCGCCAGGGTGCAGCCGGGAGACGAGGTCCTTGTGCGTCCGGGGACATACCGTGAGGTTGTGACCCTGACCGTGTCCGGGCGCGAGGGCGCGCCGATCGTCTTCCGCAGCGAAGAGCCGCGCGCGGCGGTGATCTGCGGGTCGGATGCCATCACCGAGTGGCAAGACGAGGGGGCGGGCGTCTGGTCGTTCGCGAACGATGCGCTGGTGCGCATTCCGGATTACGACAAGGATCCGGTCCTCTTCGGCAATGGAGAATGGGTTTACGTTGACGGTTTTCCTCTGGAACGGGTCCAAACCCGCGAACAGCTTCTGCCGGGCGCCTTCCGGCAGGATTTCGCGGCCAAGCGGGTGTACGTCGCGCCGCCGGACGGCGTTCCGGTTTCCGCCGTAAAGGTGGACTATGCGCGCCGGGCAGGACTGATCGTGGCCAAGGCGCCGCTCGACGACATTCACATTGTCGGCTTCACGTTGATGCACAACGCCGACTGGTTCCGAGGCTGGCCGACGCTGCGCATCTCCGGTCAGCGCTGGCGGGTCGAAAACAACCGGGTATGCTGGGCGTCCTACGCGGGCGTGCTAATGGATCGCAGCCACGGGGCGGTGGTGCGGGGCAACCTGATCGAGTGGTGCGGCGACGGGGGCATCGGCGGCTCATACAACGCCGGCATGCTCGTGGAAAGCAATCTGGTCCGCTACTGCAATTGGCGGCGGATCAACCCCAACTTCGAGGGCGGCGGATCGAAATGGGCATGGACGATCGATTCGCGGCTCCGCGGCAACGAGTTTTACGGCAATCACGGCGCCGGCATCTGGTTCGACGCCGCCAACAGCGGGAATGTCATCGAACAGAATCTCACGCACGACAACAGCATCTGGGCGCTGTTCTCCGAAATGAACTGGGATTTCATCTTCCGCGACAACGTCAGCTACAATAACGGACACGGGCTTTGCATCGCCGAATCCTGCGGCATCGTGGCACAGCGCAACATCGTCTTTAACAATGACACCGGGATCTACATGCGGGGTAATCACCGGCGCGGCACCGATAACGAGGGTAAGGGTTTCGCGGCCTGTGCGGCGGGGATCCGGGCTATCCCGGGCGTGTGTCCGCTTGCCGCCGACCGCTGGGAGGCCGGCTACCTGAAGTACTGGATGGGGCCGCAGGCCTTCATGATCAACAACAACATGATTTGGGAAAACGTGGTGTTCGACAACAAGTGGTACAACTACGAGGAGCACCGCAATTATACCAAGCCCACGGCATTGGATCCGTTCATTAACAACTTCTCCGACCATAACATCTGGTACGGCCCGCGGGCCGTTGCCGCCTTTCACAGCGCCGACGGCGATTACGGCGGGGGGCTGGCGGGCTGGCAACAGGCCTCGGGGCGTGACGCGCATTCCCGGGAATTCGACCCGCGGACCGCGGGGACCAACCTGCCTGCCTGGGTCGAAGCCAAGCGGGCTTTGTGGGACCTGGGGCTGCGTCCGTGGCGCGAGGTTCAGGATCTGCAACTCGGTCTGGTGGACAGCCCCATGGCTTGCGAAGTCCGGTCCCGGATCAGCCGCTCCGCGTCGGTCACGAACGTGGCGTTGAAAGATCCCACGATCCGGGCATTTGCGTTCGATGCTGGAGGACGGCGTGCCATCGGCCTGTGGACGACGCATCCGGCCGAACGCCGCAACCTGCGTCTCAAACTCGGGCAACCCCGCTTGATGGTCGAGAATGGATATCTCGGACAAACCGAAAGGACGCTCCGTAACGGGGTGGTGGATCTGGTCGTCACGTATATTCCAACCTACCTGCACGGGGTGGGTCCCGAAATCGTGGAAGCGCCGGCCGGCGGCCTGTCGGCGCGTGCGTTCAACCCGATAGGCGAACCCATCCCGGTGACCGCCACGTTCGTGAACGACGCCGACACGGCGGTCCAGACAATCGCGGCGTTCGTGGCGAGCCCGGGGTATCGCGCGGAACCGGCCCAAATCAGCCGCCAGATGGAGCCCCGGCAGACGGTGGACGTGCCGATTCGCCTGCTGCCCGATGGCGCCTTGCGCAAGGGAGTCGGCCAAGTGCGGATGGATGCGCATGTCGGGGAGGCGCGCCTGGTGCGCGTGGCCACCTTCGGAGTGGGGGAAAGCGCCGGCGTAATTCCGCCAGCACCGGGACGGATCGAGATCGACGGCAACCTCGACGATTGGCGGAAGGTCGTGACAACCGGCTTGCCGGCAGGCGTCGTGGTGGATACCAACCAGTTCGCCAACGGCGATCTCGCGGCTTGGAAAGGGGCTGCGGATCTGGGTGCGAAGATTTACGCGGCTTGGACAACACAGGCGCTTTACGTGGCGGTGGTCGTGACGGACGACCGCGTGTCGCCCGCGCCGCCGGGCGCAGATCCCTGGGCGTTCGATTCCGTCGAACTTTTCGTGGACGGCCGCAGTTTCGATATGCAGTGGCAGCCGCAGCCCACCGAAGGGTGCTACCAACTCGGGGTGAGCCCTGCCAAGGACGGTTTGCCGGTCAATGTGCGAGGGTTCGGCCGCACGATGCCGGATGCTCGCATTGCCACCGCCTTGACCGCCACGGGGTATGTCGTAGAATTCAGCTTGCCACTGACCCGGCGGAATTTTCCAGCGGCCGATTGGAAGGTCGGCCGGCCGATCCGGATGTCGGTCCTGCTGAACGACAGGGACGATGCCAAGGCGCTGGAGCGCAAGGTGTGTTTCGGTTGGGCGTTCAGTCCGGGTGGCTCGAACTTCGCCGACACCTCGGGATGGAAGACGCTCACCCTTGGGGCGGAACCCGAGCAGCTTCCATAACGTGCGCGGAGGTGATGCCGCCGGCGAGGCGAGTACGGGCGACGGGGTGCGGATCAGCGATTCGACGGGAGCCCCATCGCCGATATGCAAGCGGTGCTGCCATGAAAGGATCAGCCCTGAGTGTGGACTGCGCACGTGGCCCGGCCCCATGGGCGGGAGCCGCGCGCCATCCTTCCCGTCCGGATTGTCGAAAAGGAGCGAGAATAATGGAAATACTGGATGCGTTTCGCGCGGAGTTTCGGCGCTGGACGATTGCAGGCCCCCTGATCCTGCCGGCCAGCATGGACCCCTGGCTGCCCACGGAACTGGACGGCGCCACGGCCGTACCTGTTGCCTGCAGCATGAACGGTCAGGCGGTCCCGATCCGGCGCGTCGAGATTCCTGGCGAAGACCTGGACCTGCGTGCCCATCTGCCGGCCGCGCCGGGCCTGCCGCAGGCGGTCGTGTTCTGCGAGGTGACGGCGCCGCGGGACGTCACGCTCACGCTGAGCTACGACGCCGACTGGTGCGCGGTCTGGTGGCTCGACGGCCGGGAGATTTTCGACACCCGGCGCGGCAATGCCGGCGCCGTCGGCGAGGTGCGCCACCGTTTCCTCGCGCCCCTGGCGCGAGGGCGGCACGTCTTTGCCGTGCGGCTGGTCAGCGGGTGGCGGGGCTGGCGGCTGATCGTGCGCGTGGAAGGTGTGGAGAACGGTATCGCGGACCTGCTGCGCACGGACCGCGACGCCGCCTGGCGCGACTACACCCGCGCCGCCGTCCGGATCGAGGATCGCCCGTTGCCCAACGGGCGCAACGGCGAAGTATCCATGGAGGTCTTCGAGAGCATGATGATGAACAGCGGGGTGGATGCCCGCTGGCTAGGCGTGGTGCGGGGTAACGACGGCCCGCTTTTTCGAAACCAGACGTTCCCCCCCGTGGCGGGTGTCGATCCGGGCTTTCACGAAGAGCACCTGCAACGCTGGGTGAAGACGATCCACGGCCACCGGACAAGCGTGCTGACCTGGTATTCCATGATGTTCTGCCACTCCGCATGGGAAGCCCACCAGGACTGGCGGCAGCAGTTCCTCAAGCCGCCGGCGCCGGGTTCGGCGCATGCCGATCCCCTGTGCTTCAACTCGCCGTACGGCGAAGCACTGATCGCTTTCGTCATCGAAACTGTCAAGAAGTTCGAACTTGATGGCTTCTGGTTCGACGGGTCCTCCCTGACGCCGGTCTGGGACGCGTCGCCGCCGGTCTCGTGCATCTGCCCGCACTGCGCCATGAAATTCCGCGAGGCCACCGGGCTGGCCCTGCCCACGGCGTTGGACTGGGCGCAGCCGTCCTTCCGTCCCTGGGTCCACTGGCGCTACGAAAGCTTTCGCGCCTTCTGGCTCCGGCTCGTGCGCGAGGTGAAGGCGGCCGTCCCGCAGGCGGCGATTGCCTTTAATAACTACCATCGCGAAGGCAATGGCTGGATCACCGGCATCCCGTGGCGGCGTTTCGACGCCCCCTTCGTCGCCGGCACGGAGGCCGACGGCGAACCGATGCGGGGGTTATACTACGGCCGTCTGATGCGCGGCTTCAACGCCGCGCAGACGGAGGTCTGGATGTCCTTCACGGGTTCCGGCGCAAGCGTGGGGCCGCGCGGCCCAACCTACCATCCGCGCCGCATCATGGACTTCGCCGTTGCCGCGGCCACGGGCGGCAGTCACTGCTCCGTCGGCGGCGTGCGCGCACACATCAATTCCGTTTTCCTTCGGGATTTTGCGGACGAGCTGCGCATGCGAGCGCCCTATCTCGACCTGCCCGCCGTGCCGCAGATCGGCCTGCATCTCTCGATGCAGACCGAGACCTACGTGTTTGGGCGCGATCCGGAATACCCGCGCATGGGTTGGCCGGACGAATACGGGAGCAGCGTCGCGGGCTGGCATCACGCGCTGGCCTGGTCCGGGCTGACTTGTGACGTGCTGTTCGACGATGCGCTCGACCGTCGGGCTCTGGGGCGGTACCCGGTGGTGGTCGCTCCCCTGGCGGTGGCACTCTCGCCGCGGCAATGCCGAACGCTCCTGGCCTACGTGCGTGCGGGCGGGACTTTGGTAACGGGTCCATGGTTCGGACGCCGCAACGAGTGGGGGGAAGGGGGACCCGTGCTGGCGCCGGCCGATGCGGCGTTATTCCCCTTCGGTCAGGCGGCGCCCGACCTCGCCGCGCTCAACGCGCGCGCGGCGCTGCGCTGCCGCGGCGCCGCCGGGATTGATTTCGAGGGGCGACCGCTGTATGACGCGAGCGCCGTGCATGGCGGCCTTTCCGTGCGCTGGAGTGCGCGGCACCCGTTAGTGCGGAAAAGCGCTTTAGGTAAAGGCCGCATCGTTCAACTCGCCTTCGATCCGGGCGGACTCTTCCGTGCCACGCGCGAGCGGGCGGTCTGCCGGTTTGTGGGCGACCTGCTGAGAAGCTGTTTTACGCCGTTAGTCGAGGCGCAAACCGAGGGCGATGTAGTGCTTGGGCTGTACCGGCGCGGGCCGCGCGAAACGATCGTTCACCTGCAGCAACTCAACGGCCCCTGGGCCGGCGCGGCTGCCACCGCGCCGCGTCCCGCCGCGCTTTGGAACGTGGCCTTGCGCTGGCACGGCGGCAAACCTCGCACGGTGAGGTGCCTGCTTCCGGAAACGGGCCCGGCTTTGCCTTGCCGGCGTGCGGCGGGCGAGTGGCATGTGCCGCTGCCGCCCTTCACTTGGGGCCATGTGGTGGCGGTCGAAGAGGGCTGAACGTCAGCGACGCCATTCACAACCGTTGCACTGGCGCCACATCGGGGTTTAAAGTGGCGCTGGGTTGGGAAGGAACGGGAGCCGCCAATGCGCGACGTGAAGAACAAATCGTTGTTGCAGCGTATCGCCAGGGAAGCCGGGGTGTCCGTGATGACCGTTTCCCGTGTCGTGAGCGGGCGCATGGCCAAGTATCGCGCGGCGCGGGAACGTGCCAAGCGGGTGCTGGAGGTGGCGGCGCGCTACAACTACCGGCCCAGCGCCGCGGCGCGAACAGTTGCTACGGGCCGGTTTCACGCCGCATCTCTGCTCCTTCCCGGCGGCCGGGACCAGCAGACGGTATTGTTTGCCGGTCTGCTTGATGGCATTCATGACAGGCTGGCCGAGGCCGACTATCACCTGAATGTCGCGCGACTCCCGGATGAAGCGGCGCTGGTTCAGACCAACATTCTACCCAAGGCGCTCAGGGAAACGCTGTCGGACGGCTTTCTCGTCAACTACGCGCGCGACTTGCCGGAAGCCGCCGCCGAGAGCGTGCGCCGCCTGCGCGTTCCGCTCGTCTGGATCAATTTCGGGCATAAGGTGGACTGCGTCGATCTGAATGATTTCGGAGGCGGGCGGATGGCTACGGAGTTCCTGCTGGATGCCGGCCATCGCCGCATCCTCTATCTGCACCACCTGCCGTCCACGCACTACAGCGCGACAGAGCGGGCGGAAGGTTACGCGGCGGCCATGCGCGCGGCGGGACTGAAACCAATCGTTTGGCGCGAGGACGCCTGGCACCCGGTCGATCTTGTGGAAGCCCGCTATGTCAAACTGTTGCGTTCGTCTCGTCGGCCCACCGCGGTCATTTCGTATTCGAGGCAGACGACGCTTGTCGTTCTGGCGGCGGTCGCCGCCGTCGGACTGCGTGTGCCCGAGGAACTGGCGGTGATCCAGTTTGGGGAGGAGGACTACGTGCTGCCAGGCTTCCACGCCGTGACGGTCAGATTGCCATGGAACGAGCTTGGGCGCGTGGCCGCGGCAATGCTGCTGGAAATGATCGAAAAGCCCGGACGCCGTTTTCCGCGGCGACGTGTGCCGATGCTTCTTTTAGAAGCAGACAAGCTTGCCTTAATGAACGGCCCTCCTCCGCCCGGTCGTCTAGGGCCTTGTTTCGGGATGGGGACGGGCGGCGCTCGACGGCGCGGGCGTGACTGATTCGGAGAGCACGCTGGTGAGCGCGCTGGTGGCGAGGGTGAAACTGGCGGCGAAGGCCAGCAGCGCGGGCCAGCGGATGCGGGCGCCGGGGATGGCGCGCCCGAGCGCAAGCAGCAGCCAGGCGAGCGAAAACAAGACCGCCGCAAACAGCGTGCGCATGCCGCACGGTAGTGCGTAGTGCCAGACGAATACCGAGCGTTCCCAGGGCAGCTCGGGCCGGCGATTCTTCTGCGCGCCGCCGAATGCCGCCAGCAGATTGCGGCGGATATCGGGGGCCGCGCCTTCGTAACACTCGGCGCGCTCCAGCGCCCGGCGGGCGTCGTCGTAACGCCCGGCCTGCAGCCAGGCTGTGCCGAGGTTGTAAAAAAGCGCGCCGTTCCGAATGCCCGCCTCCGCCAGCGCCTCGTAATGCCGCGCGGCGGCGCCGAACTCGGCCGGTGAACGAGCGTGCGCCAGCGCGGTGTTGGCCTCGTCCCAGAGGAAACGGCGTTCATCCTCCGGCAGTGCCGACGCCGCGCGCACGGGGGGGGCAGGCAGCGAAAGCAACAGCAGCAGGCTCGGCAGGAGAAAACGGCGCAGGCGACGGAAGGTGGAAGGTGGAAGGTGGAAGGTGGCTGAGGGATGCGGCGGGCGAAGAGCCACGCCGTCACCGGCGCGGCTACGCAATTCGATTCGCACCGCGGCGGGCACTGAACACCGAACGCCGAACACCGAACACCTTGACCGTGGCGCCGTTAGCATGGCCGTGCCTCCGCGCGGTTGGCGTCGCGCATGACGTTGTACAACCGGTCGCGCGTTTCAGCGCCGATGGCGGTCGCTGCGCCGCTGAAGGATGCTTCGAAATGGCGGCGCAGTTCCAGCGCCAGCCCCTCCGCCGCGGCGGGGGTTACGCCGCAATTTCGCAGGGCGTCACGCGCTTCGTCGGGGGTCATGCTTGCCGACGCCAGGTTCCAGCGCTCCGCGAGGAAGGCGCGCAGGATCGCGCAGCAGGCATCGGGACCCGTGGTGCGGTCTTGCAGCAAAGTACGGCGGGCGCGGCGCAGGGCGCGGCGGCTGCGGCGGGCGCGGATCCACGCCGGACGGCGGCGGCGCACACTGCCGGCGAGCACCACCAGGCCGAAGATGGCCGGTCCGACCGCGGCGACGGCGGCCACCCATGGCGGACCCGGCAGGGAGGCGGGCGCGGCGCCGCGGGGATGGCGCGGAATTGCCGTTCTAGGGAACGACGGGGGACCCGCAAGTCATGCACCAGCGTGTTCACGTCGATCGGCTCGTAGGCGTGCGCATGGAGGTAACGAATGGCTTCCACGAGATGGCGGTCGTCGATGGCCAGCATATCCGAGGAAAGGCGGGCCAGGACGCCCGACGGTGGAACCAATATCGGCCCGGCGGGACCCGGCAAGCCGCCGATCAAGTCGAACAGCAGGCGTGCGGCCTCGAAACCGATGCGCTCCCAGGGAATTGCAATGCTCGAAAGCGGCGGATGCGCCATTTCGCAGATCAGTTCGTCGTTATTGACGGCAATCACGGCAACGTCGTCTGGGACCCGCAGTCCCTCATGGGCGCACACTTCGACGAGAATGCGTCCCAGCGGATCGTGGGCGGCGAAGATTCCGACCGGTTTGGGGAGCTGGCGGAGCCACGCGACGAGTCCGCGTTGATGACCGACCCAATATTCGACGAATTCGCGCGGCGTGCGGGTGCGATCGTCCATCCGGCGGAATTCGTGCCCGCTGGCCGCGAGCCTTTCCCCGAAGCCCTGTTCGCGCTGGTGGGAGTAGTGGCGGGGCTCGCCCCAGAAGCCGAAATGCTTGAGACCCTTGTCGATCAGGTGCTCGGCCGCCATTCGTCCAACCGCTACGTCGTCGACGTCCACGCGCGATCCGCACGGCACGCAATCGTCCAATGGAACGACGACCGTGGGCAGGCGCAGGCAACGGATGGCATCCATGAGCCGCGTATCTTTCTCGTCGATCAGGATTCCGCCCGGTTTCCAGAAGCGCAGCATCTGAAGGATCGCGGCGACCGGACGCTGGTGATCGACGTGCCAGAATTCCCGGCCCTGGTGCGCGAAGGGTCGCATTCCGGGCATGAGGCGGCGGACGTTTGTGGGACTGAGAACGCAGGCAATTCGATTGGGTGCCGTGGTTTTCATGCGTCCGGCTGTCCATAAGACCAGTTCATAATCTTGCGCACAGGCGGCAGGTTTTACCGGGTTGCGCGGTCCATGTCAGGAACTCGCCGCTCTGCAGCCGATCGTCCTCGCCGGTGTGCTGCAACGTGACCTGCCGCCCCAGCCACGGGTTAACCAGGCGCACTTCGCCGGCGCGTTCCGCAAACACCACAACCTCGGCGAGCGCGCCGCTTTCTCGGCGCGCGCTGACCAGCAGTCCGCCGGGCGCCCGCAGCGTCTGGAAAGAGGCGTCCACTTCCGCAGGCAGGGCGGGGAAGACGCGCAGCGCGCCGCCCGTGTGTTGGAGCAGCATTTCCTGCACACCCGCGACGGCGCCGAGCGTGGCGTCAATCTGGAAGATGGGCGCGCGTTTCTCCGCCCGCATGCCGTATTCGCCGCGGACGCTGTCGTGGCTGAGCAGCATGCCGCCCAGGCTGTAATGGCGAACGAGGCGGCGCAAACACGCGGCGGCCTCGTCGGCCAATCCCAGCCGCGCCGCGATGCACGCCTGAAAGGCCTCGGACCACCCGGTGAAGTTGCCGTCCCCGTAACGACGGAATTCGGCAAAGGAGCGCTGTCCAAGCGCCAGTGTTTGCGGGTCGCTGTGCAGGCCGATGTCGTCGCAAGGAAACACGGGGGTCAGACGACTGGGGTGGCGGTGACTCCACGGGAACCACCCGGGACGGTCCTCGCCGTCGAAGAAACCGACGGCCTGATCGATCAGAAACCCGTCGAGCGTGGGATACGGCGGCAGCCGGTCGCGGATCTCGCGGTGCGAGGTCAGCGCGGGCGTCTCCAATCCGAGCAGTTCGGCCGCGGCGACGGTGGCGCGGAACAGGTTGCGGATAAAAGCGATATCGATCGTTGGGTCGCGTCCCAGCACGATCAGTCTCTTGCCCTCGCGCGTGTGCCACTCTTGCTCCGGCGAATGCGAGAGCGCAATATGGTAAATACCGTCTGGGCCCCGCACCAGGATATGCCGGTAGAACTCGCAGCACTCGCAGAGAAACGGATACCATTCGTTTTGCAGGCGTTCGCGATCCGCGGTATAAAGCCACTGCCACCAGACGTGCTGCGCGGCCCATGCCGTATTGCAGAGTTCGGAGGCCAGCGGCCATCCATGAATGGCGCGGCCTTTCCAGTCCGTGCAGAACGGAACGGCCAGGCCGGGAGCCTCGTACTGCTCGCGGGCGAACCTCCTCAGCTCGTCACGCCAGTCATGCACAAGCACCCGGACCAGAGCGGCCTGCAACTCGGGGTGGTTGGCCGGCCCCGCGGCCCAATGGCACTCCTGCACGTTGACATTGAAGTGAAAATCGGCGTGCCACGGCGGCACGTCGTGCTGGTTCCAGATGCCCTGCAGATGCGGCGGGGACTTGTCCGGTCGCGTGCAACTGCCCAGCGCATAGAGGCCCATGGTCCAGAGCAGATCGAGAGCGGCATCGGATACTTTGACATCGGAGCGGCTCCAGAAGTCGCGCCACCAGGCGCGATGCGTTGCCGTCAACTCCGCGCATCCGCGGCCACTTGCCTCGTCCAATAGTGCCAGCGCGGCGGCAGCGGGCGCGCAGTCGTCCGCAGCCGTCTTTGCAGCTAGAGCCAGGATCAGGAGCGCATCACCGGAGACGCCGCCAAACGCAATCGTTCCGTGCAACCCTTGGTCATCGGAGGTGACGGTCTGTTCCGGGGCGCGGACGTCGACGGCGACCGCATAGGACAGACCTTCCGGCAGGTCGTGAAGCATGACCCCCGCGCACCCTTCGCCACGCCGCTGCGCGCGAAACGCGGGCAACGCCAGATCGGGCGCTGGTTGCCGGTCGAAGCGCCAGGCTATGCGCTGGCGCCCGGCGCTGGCAAGTTCGACGAGAACCAGATTCTGTCGCGCGTGCACCAGCACGCGTGCCGTCAGGGGCGCATCCGGCGCCCCCCATTTGCCGGTGGCGCGCGCGTGGCAACGGCACTCGGCCGCCGTGAAATCCAGCGTTTGCGCGAACGACTGTTCCTGGGCGCCACGCAGCAATTCCAGCGTCAACCGCCCGCAAGCCAGCGGGATGGGGTAGGCCTGGGAGAGGCCGAAGGGGCCGCCGATCTCCATGAGGCCCTCACGCCGCCCAACTGCGACTTCACGCAGGATCTCGGGATACGTTTTGGTCCAGCGCAGGCCATGACCTCCCGCGGTTCGCAGATCGTTCACGTCATGCTTGGAGAGGCCCACGTGCAGCGCGGCGCTGTCGCCCCATACGACGGCGCCCACGTCGCCGTTGCCCAGAATATGTCCGTCCACCCACTGGCGGGCCGGAAAGTCGAGCGTGTGCGAGGGGGTCATCCTGGCATTCCATTTGTCATGAGGCGTCCCGGCTTAGACGGACCAGCGCCTTGACCGCTTGCCGCTGGCGCACATGTTCGAAGGCGGCGGCGAGGTTCTCCAGCTCGAATGCTCCGTGCAGATCCATGAACGGTTCGGCGCGCAGTTTGCCGAGGCGCACATATTCCACGACCGCATCGTGCGCCTCAGCCTCGTCGTAACTCAGGGGATGGAAACGAAAGGGTTTCCAGACTTTGCCCAGGGAGAGCGTGAGCGCATTGAATTCATCCAGACCATAAACGCCGATGACGCCTCCAGGCTTGAGCGCGACGATGGCCAGATCGGCCTGACCGGGTTTGCCGACCGCATCGATGGCCACGTCGAAGCCCTCCGGACACACGGCCGCGAGCGCTTTAGCCGGCTGCGCGGCGCGATAGTCCAGATAGGTTTGAACGCCCAAGGTCTTCGCGGCATCCCGCCGCGTGACGCTGCCGAGAACGGCAACCTGGGCCGCTCCGAGGTTCACCGCGTGCGCGGCAAAGGACAGGGCGTTGCCGCCCGAGCCGATTACCAGTACGCGGTCGCCGGTTTTCATGCCCATGCGGGTCAGATAACTCAATGTCTCGCGCCAGGTGACGATCATTGTGGCGGCCGCAGGGTCGAACTCCGGCGGCAGCACGGCGTTGATGCGGCAGGATTTCCAGCGCTCCTCGGGCAGACCGTCCTCGCGCATGGCGCGGTGATCGCCCGCGATGCCGTACTCCGCAAAGCCACCACCGAAAACGCTCAGATCGCTGCCGGCCGGCGGCGGCGTTCCCACGCGCGTCACCAGGTCGCCCACGCGATAGTTGCGCACCCTGGACCCCAGTTGCACCACGCGCCCGATGCTTTCGTGCCCGAGCAAGATCGGGTACTTGACCGGCCAGGGGAAAGTGCCGTCAATCAGGTGCAGATCCGTCCCCGTGCAGGTCGCCCCGTAGAGCAGGCGGCACAGCACCTCATACTCGCCCGGCTGCGGAATGGCAATCTCGCGCAGCGCCAGCACGCCCGGACGTTCGACCACCGCGGCCTTCATCGGGCGCCTCCTTTCAAGCGGGGCGGCAGCGCGTCGAAGCGCAGGGTTCCGGGCTCTTCGGCCGGCCGGAACGGCAGCCGGGCCGCGATTTCGTCCAATCGCCCCAGAATGTCCGCCGGCAGCGCGCCGCGGTTCACGGCCGCCACGTTCTGCTCCACCTCGGTTGCCGAGCGCGCGCCCATGAGCACGCAGGCGACGGCCGGGTTCGAAATCACCCAGCGCAAGGCGATTTCGGGCAGGGACAGGCCGGTTTCGGCCACGAAACGGTAGAGGGCGCGCAGTTGCTCGCGCCGCGGCTTGCAGAGCCAGGGCGCGCGGTCCATGATCTCCTCGCTCCAGCACTGGGACAGCGATCCCTGCTGCAGCGGCGAACCGATCACGATGCCGACGTTATGCTCGATCGCGGCCGGCAGAATCTCGTGCGCGGCTTCGCGCCAGAGCAGCGCGTAGTTGAAGGCTGTGAGCACGACTTCGAACTTGCCGGACCGGATCAGGTGCGCCATCTTGTAGGCCGTCGTGCCGGCAATCCCCGCGAAGCGGATCGTGCCGCTTTTCTTCAATTCGTCCAGCACCTCCAGCACCGGCCCTTCGACGCGCTCCCAGTCGGTCCACCAATCGTATTGCTCCGGCCGTTCCGGTTCGTGAATGAAAAGGATGTCGATGCGGTCGCGCTTGAGCGCCTTGAGGCTCAGTTCCACCGACTTCAACAGGCTGTCGCGGCTGCGCGGATCGAACGGCGTCGGCCGGCCGCCCAACTTGGTCGAGATGCAGTATGGCTGCCGGACATCCTCAAGGCAGTAACCCAGGACCTCCTCGCTGTCGCCGTAGGTGGGCGCCGTGTCGATATAGTTGACGCCCAATTCCAGCGCGCGTCGCACGGCCGCGCGCGATTGCGCGCGGTCGCCGCCGAATTTCGACACAAACAATCCGCCGAGCGCCAATTCGCCGACCGGCAGCCCCGTTCGACCCAAAATCCGCTGTTTCATATGTTTCTCCCGTGCGAGCAAGATGACAGGCCGATCCTGAGCCGCCCGCCATCCTTTTCTAGTCCCTTACGAATTGAATCAATCACATTGTGGTATTGATTCGGAGGATTCACCACGAAGCGCACGAAGAATACGAAGGTGTAAGCTCATCACGTTCCGTCTGTCTTCGTGTTCTTCGTGACCTTCGTGGTGAACTCTTGTTTGATTGTTTTTGGTTCCGGCTATGCCGGGTTAGGATCCTGCGATTCGTCGCTTCCCGCATTGCATGTCCGACTTCGCATGAAATGATACCGCTACCATATTGGACTTGTCAAGCGGCACGGATAGATTGTAAAGTTCCTCCCATCGACGGCACGCGCAACCAGGCGTCGATCGCAAAGATCAACATGAGCATGCCATACGCAACCCTTTTGGGCGATCCAAAACGCCCGCCCTTCAACCACGATTATCACCAGATGTGCACCTATTACATCGGTGCAGTCGCCCAGCCGTTCAAGCCCATGTCCACCCCCGAGTCGGCCTTGGAACAGGTCAAGACCGTCCAGCGGCTGACGCGCGGGATCCGGCAGCAGGTGTGGCTGGGGGGATGGCAGCATCGCGGCAGCGATACGGGCTATCCCGACTGGTCGGAGGTTTGCCCCATCTACAAGCGGCCGCAGGATGCCACCGCTAGAGACAGCTTGATGTGGCTGATGCGCGAAGCCCGTAATTACAATGCTGTCATGACTGTGCACGTGGACGTCTTCAACATGCATCCCAGCGAGTATCACGGCACGACCTGGGAACAGGAAAGAGACGCGATGGTCGAGATACTGCGCTATTGGAAGGCGCAGGGCGTTGACCAGACCGGCGAATGGTTCTTCCACGAATGGTCCGGCCTGATGCCCATGGCCTGGCACTTCAACCTCGGCGAACAGAGCCGCCTCAAGTATCCACCCTGGCACATCTGCGGCGGCGGTTCCGACTGGAACAAGCGGCAGATCCGCAACGACATCGCCTACCCGTGGCTGGGCGTCTTCGCCACGCCTGAAGCCGGCTGCCTTTACGAAGAAGCTTGGGGCGAATCTAACGATACGACCGGGCCGCACGATCTGCCGTCGTTCGCGGACACCTTTTTTCCGGAAGACCCTGCCGTGGCATTTTCTCAACCGACAGCGCGCCTTGGAATTGCGTCATACCCGCGACAACTATGCCGTGCATTTCACGGGCGACGTCGTGTCCGAGGTCCGCGTTAAGAGCGGCCGGCTGGCCTTGTCCTTGCAGCCCGGCGAAGCCGTCTATATCGAACCTGCGTGAAGGAGACAGGCATGAACATCATGAACCGGCAGAAGACGATACATCGGCTGAACGTCCGCGATCTTGCGGCGGTGTTGAGCCTGCTCGCGACCGCTGCCCAAGCAGCAGTGCTGATCGTGGACGGCCAGAACCCGGCGGCCAAGGATGACAATCCCGGCACCGAGGCGGCCCCGTTCAAGACCATCCAGGCGGCCTTTAACAAAGCCACCAAGCCTGACGATACGGTCCGCGTGCGCGGTGGTGTGTACCACGAGTCCGTACGCGTCGTCGGCAGCGGTTATGGGGCGGGGAACGTCAACTATCACTCCGCGGCGAACTGGCTGACGCTGGAAGCCTGCGGCGACGAGCGCGTGGTCCTGGACGGCAGCGCCGAGGTGGCCGCCGGCCAGTGGCGACTCGTGGAGGGCTGCACGAATACGTACGTGGCCGCGTACACCGGCCAGGTCGGTGGCGATATCCAGGCAGTGTTTGTGGATGACGGCATGATTGGACCGGCATTGGTGAAGAATCCCAAGGGGGAAGCGGAACGTCCGAAGATTGCCGCCGTACCGGCGGACAACGTCGCAGTGCCGTGCTTCTTCCATGACGTTAAGAACAAGCTGCTCTATGTAAACCTGTGCGGCAAGGCGCCGGGCCGTGAGGCCAGGGTCGAACCGATCGTGTACGAAACGGCCATCCGTCTCGGGCCGAACCGGTTGGTGCGCATCCGCAAGCTGGAAATGCGGCGCTTCAACTACACGGGTGTCGAGATCGGCGAAGCCCACGACGCCCTTATCTCGGACTGCTATATGCACCATTGCGGGCAGGGCATTGCGGCCTGGGGCGTCAGTGGCGGGCGGATCTTGCACAATGTGATGAGCGACCTCTTCTACAGCGGCATTTCCATGACCGGTGGCCGGGCGGTGGTAGTGGACAACAACGTGATCCGGCGCTTCAACCTCAACCCCTATCGGATCGGGAATATCTACGTCTCATCCATTGGTATGGTCGGCGGGCAGGTGCTGGGCAACGTGATCCGCAACAACGTCATCACCGACCTGATGACCGGCAGCGCCAGCGGCGGGGGACCCTGGCCGGATTGCGGCGGGGCGGGCCTGATCCTGTACGGCAACTCCGTCTTCCGCATGGGTTCCGGCTTCTATATCGAGGCCGGCTCTTTCGGCTGCACACTGCGCTGGAATGCCGTGTACGACAACGTCGAAGGCATTGCGCTGCGCGCGAACAGCGCCCATATGGTGATCGAGAACTACGTGCTGCGCAACCGGCGCATGGCCATGTGCGCCGGCTCGCTGAGCGACGGCGATCCGCAGTCGCTCTTCAGCCTTAACGGCGATACCTTCATCTACAACTGGCTGATCGAAAACCGCGGGCCGGTCACGCCCACGCCGTCGCCCGCCAGGGAACTCGCCTGCGTCTTTGACCACAACACGTACAAGGCGCTGGACACGAACAGCACCCTCTTCATGTTCGATGGCGCTCAGTTCAAGAATCTGGACAGCCTGCGCACCAGCCTGGGCGTCGAAATCCACGGCAAGGTCGTCAAGGAGTTCGACGCCACCAGGACCTGCGGCCTTGTGTCATTCCGCCTGGCCGATGCGCGCAAACCCTGGGAACCCATCCCTATGTTCGGCAACCCGGACATGAGTCGCTGGGACCTGCAGGACAGCACCCGGACCTATTTCTGGCGGCGGGGTACATTCCAGGGTGAAAAGTGGGAAATGAAGCGTACGGCGGTCCGCCGCCAGGGCGGCTGGCCCAGTTCCGGCTGGCCGTTCACCTGGCCGGACACCGGCGCCTTCGTCGCCCAATGCAACGACGGAAAAGCCACCGGCAAGGCGCACGATGAAACCTGCTACTTGGAAATGGGGTCGATCGAGGACGATCAGCCCTCCACCGCCGAGGGATTCGGGTGCTGGAGCACGGCGCTGCCCACCGTCGACGATGCGGTCGTCGACATCTCTATGTTTGTGCGCGGCCAGGATCTCAAGGCCGCCGCCCCGGGCGGCGGCTTCTACGCCTTCGCCGAGTTCCGCGACGAAACAGGCCAGAACGCCACGCGGCAGTTCATCGCCGGTGCGCCCGACACTGGCCAGGCCGCCACCATGAAACTGGCGACCGGTACCTATGCCTACACGGAAGTGAAGCAGTCGGTCACCGCCCCCAAGGGTGCGCGGTGGGTACAGTTGGCCTTCGGCACGCGCAACTGCACCGGCAGGGCGCAGGTCGACACCGTCACCATCCAGACCCGGCCCGGGCAGGAGCAGCCGTTGACCACGCCCGACCCGCTCGGCAACTTCCCGCCGGTGATGACCAAGGTTGTCGCCCTCCCGGTGCCGATCAATGCCGCCGCCTTCGCCTGGCAGCCGGTCGACCTCGCCGCGTTATTGAACCGCCCGCTGACGGACGACGCGCCGGACGACGGCCGGGGCGGCTGGTTCGATCTCGGGCCACAAGCCGACCTGCGCAATCTCAGCCCCGGCACCAGCGACTTCGCCGGCGTGCCCTTTCGCATCGAGAAGGACAAGGCATGCTTCGTCACGAAGAGCCGTTTTCGCAAGAGCGACAACCTTCCGGACAGCGGCAAGGTCGAACTCAAGGCCAAGGCCGATCTGATGGCCTGCCTGCACAGCGGCGGTTGGACCGCCGAACCCGATGTCAAGCAAGCCACTTACATTCTGCACTACGCCGACGGCACCCGCGCTTCAATGCCAGTGGTCACCGGCAAGAACATCTTCGACTGGATCGCCCCGCCGGAGATCGCCAACGATGTCGCCTACGATCCCGCGCTGGGCTTTGTCCAGCACGCCGGCAGCGTCAACACCACCAAGTTTCCTTCGGTGCATCTGTGGCTGGTGCTTTGGGCAAACCCGCACCCCGACAAGGAGATCGTCGCTTTCGAGGTGAAGGGGGAAAACCAGGGGATCGTGGGTCTGCTTGGAGTGACGCTGGGGCACAAGCGATAGAATCGAGGCCTGAACGGCAAACGAATCATCATGTTCGACGGACCGCAAATGAAGGCTGAACCGATGCGCGATTTTCTGAACCGCCAACCCGTGCCGGAATTCATGGCGGATCTTCCGCCGAGTCTGCCCAACCTCTGGTTGTGCGACAGCCGCACGGTCCTGCAGGTCGGCCCGCAAGGTCCGCAGCGGCTGGATTACTGGGGCGAGCAGGACAATACCGTCGCGGTCGTGTCCAACGAGAATAACCTGTTCATGGAGTGCCTGCGCCCGAGCGTGGCGGTGGACGGCCTCAACTACGCCGCAGAGGCCGGCCGGCAGACGGCGGGCCTGTTCGGCATGTACCGGCAGCAGGCATACGCAGCGGTGGGTTTCACTATCCGCACGGGCATCTGGCTGGCCGAGGAAGCGGTAATCTTCTCATTCGACAGATTGGGCGACGAGACCCGGCCGGCGCAGTGCCAATTGGTCATTTGGCCGCAGTGCTTCAAGGGTCCCGGCCAGGTCGGACGCCAATGGGAGGACTGGACGTTCACGCCGCACGTGGCCACGCGTCTGGGGTTGGAAAGGTGCGAGAATCTGGCGGCGGGAACCAGCGCTCAGGAAGCTGCGCTCCTCGGGGTGGATTCGCTCAAGGATCGGCCCGCCGTGCCCACGTGTCTGGCGATCGCCGCCTCCGCCCCGCTGTCCATGCGCACCTACCGTGAACCCCTCGACACGCACTGCTCGGGCAAGTTTCGGTTCTGGGCCGACATGTCCGCCGGGCAGACCGCCTTCATGGTCGTCGCCGTGGGCGCCGACGAGGCCGAGACCGCCGAACGCGCCCAGCGGCTGGCCACGCGGGCTCCGGCGGTCATCGCCGCGCAGTTTGCTCGTTACCAGACCTTCACGGACCGGCTGCCCGTTCTGCAGTCTCCCTCGCCGATGCTCAATCGCTTCATGCGATTCGGGCCGCTCTCCGAGGAAGCCGTCAAGCTGCCCACGCTCACAGGCTGCATGCGGGCCAAGACCTCGTTCTACTGGATGTGGCTCTGGGATTCGGCGCTGCCGGGCCTGATCGCGCCGTTGTATGGCGACGGGAAATTCGCCGGTGAACTGGCCGAATTCTTCTTCAAGTACGCTCACCCGCGCAAGGGTGTGCCCTTTGGCTACGGGCGTTCGTTCGAACAGGCTGTGACGGAGCAGCCTTGCGACCTCTCGCAGCCGCCCCAGCCGCGCGCCTGGGCGCTTCAAGGGCTGCTGGAGATTCTCGTCCATGACACGGCCGCGCTGAACAACGACCCCGACTATGCGCGCCGCATGTATCCCAAGGTGCGGGAGCATTTCAAACTGATGTCCATCAGCACGGCCGGCGACACCGGGCTGCTTTTCGGGCCCAGCGGCTTTCCCGACGCCCATGGTTTGCTGGACGACGTGGGAGGCATCGGCGACGTCAGCACGTTCAACAACGGCATCTGGTACAACGCCTGCCGCAAAATGGAGAGATTGGCTCTGCTGATGGGGGATGCCGAGACCGCTGAAACGGCGCGCGAGTTGGCCCTGCGTTTCGAGAGGAGTTTTTTCAAGGTGTTCTGGAACGAGGCCGAAGGCTACCTGGCCACCTCGGCCGACAGTCGCACTTTCAAGCAGCGGGAGGTCTTTTCCAACACCTCCGCCTTCTGGGACTTCGGCTATGGCGACGAACTCAGCGACGGGTATCGTACGCGACTGGCGGCCTACCAACTCGGCCACTTCTATTCGCCCATGGGTATCTCGATCTTCTCGCCGAAACATCCCAAGCAGTGGGACCGCGACGGCAACCAGTTTCACTGTTCCTGGCCCTGCCTGGACAGCCACAACCTGAAACTGGCCCTCTGGGCGCGCAACGAGGAGGCCCTGGCGCATTTTCTGCCCTGGCTGGAACACTGCCTGGCGCTGCACAGCGTGCCCGAGGCCATCCAGATGCGCATCGTAGCCGACCACCCGATCGTGTACGACCAGGGATCGTTCACCACGGCCGCCGTCAGCAGTTGGTACAAGACCGTAGTCGAATGCCTGCTGGGCGTGACCTTCGACGCCGGCGGGCTGACGTGCGGCGGCACACCCGCCACGCCGATGACACTGCGCGGTCTGCACTACCGCGGCGCGCGGATCGAGGTGACCACGGAGGGCCGCGGCTGGCACATTGCGCGGCTCCTGCTGGACGGGAAGCCGGTGGCCGGCTCGTGCAAGATCGCGGCCGCGCAATTGGCGGGCGGGCGGCATGCCGTGACCATCGTCCGCGACGGGCACAGCCCGGCGGACTGGCGCGTGCTGGGCGCCAATGGCGCATCCGTCGAGGTAACAACGGCCGGGCCCGGCCGGCTGAGCTTCCGGCTCAGCGGCCTGGGCCTGACGCGCGTGCTGGTGCATGCGCCGGGCCTGCGGCAGGCGACGAGCGCCGGCCAGCCGGTCACACCGCGCGCGTCTGAGGTTTCCAACGCGTACTGGCTGGAATGGGTGCTGGCGCCGAACCAGCCGGTAGATATCGACATGGCATGATTCGGGCTTTGCCGTAAGCCTCATCGACAAAGCTTACGACAAAGCTCGCGACAAAGGTTGGTTGACAACAGATAAGGATAAGGAGACTTGAACCGATGAACCAAGAAACGAAGCCGACGAAGCTCGGACGACTGCCTGTGCCCGCCATGGGCATCTGCTACCACCACTACTACGCCGCCAAGAGCAATCAGCGCGATCAACTCAAGCAGATCCGTGACCTGGGCTTCGAGGTCATCAACACCGAGGAAAGCCCGGTCGAGCCCGCCACGCCGCCAGGGCCCCTGCCGGCCGTGATGGCTTGGAACCATATCGAGATCGGCAAGAACAAATACGACTGGTCGTTTCACGACCACTTGGTGGAAGACTGCGAGGCCGTCGGGCTGAAGCTGATTACCGACGTCTTCCTGCCTTACCACTTGCCCGACTGGGTGGCCGAGCAGTACGGCGACACTGATGTGGTGGCGCCGACGGGGCGACGCTGGGGCCGCTACCAGCGGCCGTTGTGCGGCGCCTTCTACGAAATGCGGGCGTTCAGCCTGGCGCACGAGGGTGCCGCCGCCGCCGCGGCCGACTTCATGGGCAGGCTGGCGGCCCGCTACAAGGGCAGCGCGACCGTGGTCGGCCACAACCTTTTTCAGGAACTCGGCCTCAACTACCCGCACTCCAATACCTGGTACGGGCAGGACGTCTCGGCGCCGGTCATCGCCTGCTTCACGCGGTTTCTCGCCAGCCGCTACGGCACGCTCGCGGCGCTCGACGAGGACTGGCATCGGAATTACGCATCCTTCGACCAGGCCGCCGCCGATCCGTCGATCTTTAAGTGGGATCGCTTGCCGCATCGCGGTTGGCAGCTCTGGATCGAGCACCGCCACGAATACACGGCGCGCTTCATGCGCGGCCTGCACGACGCCGTCAAAGCCGCCGATCCGGAGGCCTTGACCACCATATCCGCCGCGGACGTTTACCCGACGTACTCCATTGCGCAGGGCTTCTGCCTGGAGCATCTGGGCTTCGTGGACCTGGTGGCCGAAAAATCGTTCGGCGGCACGCAGGACGGTTTTCGCTGGATGTACACGCACCTCAAGGTTGGCGGCACGCAGGTGGCCTTGAGCAACGTCAACTCTTACGAGCAGGATCCTCCGGCCGGGGAATTCGGGCGCAAGATTCTGGCTTCGATCGGCATGGGCTCGCGTTGGAACAGCATCTACGGCTGGCATTGGGTGACGCATTTGGACGAAGCCCGGGGCGTCCGCGTGGTGCATGACAATGTCCGGCAGTTCGTGGATTGGATCGGCTTTCTGCGCGAGCACCGCGCGCTGTTCGGCGCCGCCCGGAGTCCCGCGGCCGAGGTCGCCGTGCTCAAGCCCGGCCGGAGCGACATGATCGAATTCTGGCGCACCCACGATCCCCGCACCAGCAACCGCAGCCACACGATGTGCACCGAACACACCGGCGTGACGATCAAGATGTGCGGCGACATCCTCAGCGGCCACAACGTACACTTTGATCTACTCAGCCGGGCGCAGTTCATCGAACGCCTCGGCGCGTACAAACTGGCCGTCATCGGCGAACCCTATCTGGACGCCGCGCTGGCCCAGGCCGTCAAAGGGTTTGTCCAAGACGGCGGCAAGCTGCTGCTCTTGCCCAACGCCGCCCGGTTCGATGAGCACGGAAACACAGTGGACTGGTTTGGGACGAGCTTCGCGCAACAGATGGTCTCGCTGAAGTCCATGCGCGATTACGCCGGATGGGAGCAGGATGTCGGGTTCCCGTTCGGCGCTGGGATCGTCCTGCTGGACCGTCTGGATGCCCGGCAGATGGACGACATCTGCCAATGGACGGGCGTTGCGCCGGCGCTGACGTTCATCGATCCCCCGCCGCCGGCGACGAACTACGTGCTAGGCGCTTGCCGTGAAGCTGAAACCGTCAAACCCTTCCGGTGGAATGAGCAGGTCACCGCCTATCCCCTGGTGGACCCGGCCGGCCGGCGGGTGTTCGTGCTCGTCCAGCGAGGCAAGCCCACCGCACCGGTGAACGACTTGACGATCGCCTGGAATGCCGGGCCGGTGAGTGTCTGGCACCCGCCGGCCATGCGCGCGATCACGGTCAAGCCGGGGGCCGGCCGCCTGGTGCTGCCGTCCTGGAAAGACGTGCTGATCTTGACTTCCGAAATCGATGCTGGAGGAACACGATAGTGACGAAGCGGCGAACCCTTTGGTCACGGCGCGACAGCGTGTTCCTCGGGCAGAACGCTGGAAACGCAACTGTCTGAGTTGTTTTCTGTCCAAGGTCAACAGGAATGTTGTCGCTGAAGCAAAACGAGGACGAAGCCCGGGCCAGGCTCCGCGCGTTCTGGGCCGGATCGAGCCTGGGGCGGCCGGTGGTGCTGACCGGCGTCAAGGGGCCGCCCATCCCGCGGGTTCCGCGCCAGGCATGGGACGACCTGCCGCGCGAGGAAATTGACTGGCGGCCAGACATGCACGCCTTCACGACCGACTGGTGGCTGGGTCACGCTGGGGATCAGTGGCTTGGCGAGGCCATGCCGCGCGTCTGCTTCGCCCCGGCCTGTTGCCTCGGCCTGCCCGCCGCGCTCGTCGGCGCCCGCTATCGCTACGACGGCAACACGGCGTGGATCGAACCGCTGCCAGAACTCTATGACCGGCCGCTGCCGCGGTTCGATCCCCTCGCCGCGCCTTTCGTTCGGCTGCGCGAGTGCGTGCAGGCTCAGATCGATGCCGTCAAAGGCCGCGCGTTCGTCAATCCCCCGCTTTTCTTGGACGCGCTGACGACCCTTTCGATGCTCCGCACGCCCGCCCAGTTGTGCCTCGACCTGATCGAACGGCCTGCCGAGGTGCATCGGTGGCGCGACGCCCTGACCCGGATTTACACGGATACGTACGAATGGATCTATCGGCAGCTTCTGGCCGCGGGGCACGGCGAAGCGGGTTCGTTCTTCACGTTGACGGCGGAAGGGCGCATGGAGGCCGTGCAGTGCGATTTTGCGGTCATGCTTTCACCAGACCAGTTCGCGGAATTCGCCCTGCCGGATCTGCGCGCGACAACCGACTATCTCGACTTCAGTCTCTATCACATGGACGGCACTTGCCAGATGCGCTTCGTCGATCACCTGGCGACCCTGCCCAAGCTGAACGGCATCCAGTGGAATCCCGAGCCCCAGGCGGGTTCGTCGGTCAAATGGCTGGACGCCTTGCGCGAGATCCGGCGGCACCTGCGGTGTCTGGCCGTTTCGTGTGCTGACACGGCGGAAGCCGTCGCCTTGACCCGCGCGCTGGGACCGGACGGCCTGGCGCTGTTCCTGCCAGCATTCGAGATGGTGGACGACGCAGAACGGGCCATGCGGCGCATTGGGGGTGCGTGTTGAGCGATCGTTCCCAGCCCCTGAGCATCCGTCCGCACGAACGCCAGACGTTGCGTGAACTTGCCCACCGCGTCGCGGAGATTGCCGCCTTGCCGCATCAAAGCCGCAAGATCGAACGCTGGCGGCGGTTCAACGCCCTGCGTCCGGAACGGCCCATGGTGCTGGTCAGCCCCGAGGGTTCGGCTTGGGATGAACTGTGCGCTCCGGCCAGCATGGTCTGCCAGGACCCGCTCCTGCGGCAGTGGGAAATCGACCTGCGGCGGCGCATCGTCCGGCACGAACTCATCGGCGACGACTGGATTCTAACCAACACGTTGGACATTCCGCGCGTGCTCCACATGAGTTCGCTGGGACTGGAGATCGAGATCGTTCGACCCTCTGAACAGGGCGGAGCCTACACTTGGACCCCCTCCCTCCGGACCGAGGCCGATCTGGACCGGCTGCAATTCCAGACCGTCACGTTCGATCGGGATCGGACACAGCGCAACTACCAGTTGGCCTGCGAGCTCTTCAGCGGCATTCTGGACGTGCGCATTCGCGGCGGCGCCAACATCGGAACGTGGTTCACCGGGCGGCTCTCTTTACTGCACGGCCTTGAACCGCTGCTGACGGATCTCTACGACAACCCGCGCCTGGTGCACCGGGCGATGGCCTTCCAGCGCGACAACCTGAACCGCATTCTGGACCAGTACGAGGCCCTGGACGTACTAAGTCTCAACACGCTGCCCGAGGATCATTTTCTGATGGGCGGATCCGCGTATACCGACCAGTTGCCGGCGTGCGGCTTCGCCGGCCGCGTTCGCCTCGGCGACTTGTGGGGTTATGGCGAGTGTCAGGAGTTTGCCTGCGTGGGCCCCGAGCAGTTCCTCGAATTCTCGCTGCAATACGAGGCCCCGGTTCTGCGACGGTTCGGCCTGGTGGCGTACGGCTGCTGCGAACCCCTGGACCGCAAGTTCGATTCGATCCTGGCGCACCTGCCCAACCTCCGCCTGGCAAGCGTCTCGCCGTGGTGCGACCGCGCCATCGCCGCGCAGACACTCGGCCGTCGCTGCATCTATGCCTGGAAGCCCAACCCGAGTCTGATCTGCGGTCCGCGTGTGGACTGGACCGCATGCGGGCAGGCCATCCGTGAAACGCTGAAGATCGCCCGCGATTGCTGTGTCGAGATCGTCATGAAGGACGTGCAGACCGTCCATGGCGAGGCCGCGCGTTTGACGCGCTGGGCGGAACTGGCCATGAAGCTGGCGCAGGAAGCCGGATGAGAAGATAAGCTTTGGGACAAACAAGGAGAATTGGACCGATGAACCCAGAAACGAAGCCAACGACGCTCGGCCGGTTGAGTGTGCCTGCCTTGGGCATGTGTTTTCATTACTACAAGTTCTGCAAGCAGTCGCAGCGCGACCAGCTCAGACAAATTCGCGATCTCGGCTTCGAGGTCGTGCATACGGAGGAGAGTCCGGTGGCGCCCGGCGATTCGCCGGGGCCGCTCGATCCCATGATGGCCTGGAACCATATCGAAATCGGCCGCAACCAGTATGATTGGGCTTTCCTCGACCGTTTCGTCGAAGATTGCGAGGCCGTGGGGCTGAAACTCTTCCACGATATCGAGATTATTCATCATCTGCCCGAATGGGTGGCGCAGCGGCATCCCGGCACCGAAGTCCTTCTGCCCACCGGCGAGCGGATCGGCGCGTACCAGCGGCCGATGTGCCTGGGCATGTTTCAGATGCGCTGCTTCAGCCTGGCCCACCCGGCGTGCCGCGATGCCCTTGCGGATTTCATTGGGAAGGTCGCGGCGCGGTACGCGGGGTCGCGCGCCGTCGTCGGCTACATCCTGTTCGAAGAATTGGGCATGAATTTTCCTCACTCGCTGACGTGGTATGGCCAGGACGTCTCGCCAGCAACGATGGCCGCTTTCGAGCGCTACCTCGAAACGAAGTACGGGGACATCGGAACGTTGAACGACCGGTGCGCGTCCGCCTATCCGGACATCGCCGCGGCGGCGCGGGACCGCGCCATCTTCCGCCACCACGACCGCCCCCACCGCCTCTGGCAGGACTGGTGTTATTGCCGGTCCGCTTACGAGGCGGACTTCTTCCGCGCCGCCGATGCGGCCGTCAAGCGCGCCGATCCTGATGCCCTGACTGTGATTTCCTCGATCGATGTTTACCCGAGCTACTGGATCGTGCAGGGCACGCGCACCGAGGAACTCGGCTTCCTGGACATCATCGGCGAGAAATCGTTCGAGAACACGCAGGACGGCTTCCGCTGGATGTTCAACTGGGCGCGGGTCGCCGGAACCGCCGTCGGCCTGAGCAACATCAACATCCACATTCCCGGCCACGACATCACCACTGCCGACCTGGTTCGCAAGATCTACGCCGCGCTCGGCATGGGCACGCGCTGGAACGCGCTCTATGCCTGGCACTGGTATTCGCACGAGGATCCCCAAACCGGCCAGCGCGTCCTGCATGAGAACCTCAAAGGCTTCCTGCCCTACGTGAAATGCCATCAGGCGCTGCAGGGTTTTCTCGGCGGCCTGCGGCCCAGGCCCGCCGAAGTCGCCGTGCTCAAGCCCGTGCTATCGGACCTCGTGGACTTCTGGAGCCGGCACGACCCGCGCCTCCGGCGTAAGAGCCACAGCGGAGGCAGCGCGGGCAGCCTGAACACCATGCACCTGGCCGGCTTGCTCAACCAGGAGAACGTCCCCTACGACCTGATCGCGGCGGAGAACCTGGCCGCCGCGCTAAAGGGTGGGGGATACCGCCTGCTCGTGGTGGGCGAAACGCACTTACGCGCCGAGACGGCAGCCCTCATTCGCGCCTGGGTGGACGGCGGCGGGAAGCTGCTCCTCGCGCCCGGTGCCGCCCGCTTCGATGACGCCGGCAAAGAGGCGGATGTTTTCGCGGATCTGATCCGACAGCAGAACCAGCTTTCCAACGGGTACCGTGACTTCGTGGGCTGGGAACAGGATGGCGCGTTTCCCGTGGACGCCTGCGCGCTGCTGGTCGAACGGGCGGACGCCGGACAGTTGCCCGCGATACTGACATGGGCGGGCGTGTCCCGGACGCTGGAGTTCATTGATGACTCTGTCCGGGAACCGGACCCGTTCCTGGGTACAGCCCGCAGCCCGGTCACCGGCAATCCGCACACGAAACGGATTGCGGTCTATCGCATGACGGACAGCGCAGGGCGCGACGTGTTCATGCTGGTTCAGAAGGGGCCTGAGGGCCAGCCGCTTGTCAACGTCCCGATCGCCTGGTCCGGCGGACCGGTCGCCGTCTATCGGCCGCCGCAGGCCGAACCGCTCCATGTGGCACCGGCCAACGGCACGCTCGTGCTGCCCGATTGGAGCGACATCCTGATCATGGCAACCGGAGGGTTGCAGGAGGGATGCGTCACGTAGTCCAACTGCCAGTGTAACCGACTACGGGTAGGGACGCACGGTGGTCCCCTCCACCCAGGTGCCGCGAATGAGCATCGTCTTGGCTTCAGACGGATACCCCTTCTCGTGACCGCGTAGCAGGAGGTCCAGCAAATCGAGCCCCGCGGCGCCAATGGTGCGGAAGTCCTGCCGGACGCCGCTCAGCGAAGACCCTTCGGGAATCCAGTTGTGGACCACGCCCGCGTCGTCCGGCACGTTGGCCCCGATCTTCTGCAACGCAGGGATCACATCGAGCCAACAAGTCACCAGCGCCTCCGGGCGGTAGTGCTGAAACCACTTCTGGAACACACCCGTCTGCCAATGGGGCAGGCAGAGAATCGGGCGATCCTGATCTGAGAAACCAGGGTTCAGGGTGTCAGGGTTCAGGAAAAATCCGTCCTGAACCCCGAACCCTGAACCCTGAACCCTTTCTCATCTCCCAATCCATCTGGCGGCTTTTGCGCCAGCGACCCAACTGACGCTTGAGCCGTTGGGTTGCGGCCAGAAAGGCGCCTTCCTCTTGGTGCTCGATATGGTGCGCACCAATCGCATTGGTGACCAGGCCGACCCGGCGGTAGCCCAGTTGCGTGAGTCTCCGCAGCATCGATAGCATGTTGAAGTGATAATCGGAATGCACCCGATGCAACGGTGGCTGCCAAATGTTGCCCGAGAGCACAACGGTTGAAAGATCGGAACAGTCAAGGTTCAGGCGCTCGCCCTTGTTCACCAGCGGACCGATCAGCACGCCCTCGATGCCGCGGGCGCGGATGATCTCGGGCAGGTGCCGGTCCGTCGTCCCCGGCTTCTTCAGCGAAAGCATTTCCAAGTGGTAGCCGAGCGCGGCGGCCCTGGTCTTGGCGCCCTGATAGACCGCCCCCAGATGCCCGTTCATCCAATCGTCCGGATAGCGGTCCGTCAGATAGGCCAACGCCGATGCCGGGGTGGGCTTGAGGCGTTTCCGCATGTAGCTCATGAGGTGACTGATCGCCGGATCGGGGCGGTATCCCAAGCGGGCGGCGGCGGTCCGAATCCGCCGCCGGGTCGCCGCGGAGATGCGGGGGTGGTCGCGCAGACCCATGGAAACGGCCGCGCGGGACACGCCAGCCGCGCGTGCGACATCCTGAATCGTTGGGGGTGCACTTAAACTCACGCCGTCATGCTAGCATGGTTAACTGTAGCAAAAGTCTTATTGTGGGCGACCGTGCGCGGTGCTATCATACACGGCGCAAGGAGGAATGTCATGAAACGGATGCAGGGTATCGGTCGTATCATGGTGTCGGGGCTGGTGTTTGCAGCAACTCTTCTGCCGGCTTGGAGCCAAACCGCATGGAAGACGGCGGCGAACGGTGTGTGGTCCGATCCCGCGAACTGGACTAACGGTGTGCCGAACGCCAACAACGCCGCGCTGGGCCTGGGGTCGGGCTCGTACACGGTCACGGTGGACGCCGTGGCGAATGCCTATCTTGGCCTGACGGTCACGAACGCCGCGAGCAACACCACGACGCTCGATATCAACGCCACCGGTTTCCGCAACAGCGCGGGGAAGGTCACCATCGGGCGTAGGGCCATCGTCAACGTCAACTCGGTGAACGCGTACGGCGACGCGTACGGTCGACGACCAGACTGCTCTCCCTCGTAGTCCGTACGCGTCGCCGTAAGCGTCAACCGGTTCCCGCATTCGAGCCTGTACCCTCGTGAGCCGCTATAAG
>Ga0247841_10002670_pt1 | contig 34939 bp, 30 predicted proteins | sample LaCruzMarch2015__2_FD_192410 | JGI IMG/M metagenome (GOLD analysis project Ga0247841, IMG submission 192410) | Freshwater microbial communities from meromictic Lake La Cruz, Castile-La Mancha, Spain - LaCruzMarch2015_18m | ecosystem: Environmental > Aquatic > Freshwater > Lake | place: Spain...
TCCGGTCTCATTCTGACAAAACATTCGTTTAATAATTTAATATTTTTTTATAAAATTCAATATACCTTCTTGCCATTATCGAACTGTCGAAATTTTCTTCGGCATATTTTCGACAAACTTTTCTGTCAAACGAGCTAACGTTTTTTGCAGCCGTTATCAGTTCTTCTATATCGTTAGAAAGAAAAGCGGTTTCATCATTTTTCAAGATTTCCGGTAATGGCGCTACTCTGGTGCTAATTACCGGCGTACCGCAGGCTAATGCTTCTATGGCGACTAACCCGAAGGCTTCCGACCTACGGATAGGAAAAAGAAGCGCTTGGGCGCCGGCGTAATATTCATACATTTTTTCATGACTAACTGTTTCCAGGTAACAAACTTGCTCATTATCAATGAAAGGTTCCAACTTTTCTGCAAAATATTTTTTTCGTTCTTTCGTGTTTCCAATTCTTCCAAGTATATACAGTTTCTTTTTCGCTTTCCTCGCGATTTCTATAGCTATGTCTGCACCTTTTTGCTCTGCAAGCCTACCCGAAAAGAGCAGATATTTTCCTTCTTTAAAAGACGGTTTAATATCTTTCATTGGCACGCCATTATAAATAACGGCGTCTGCAAGATTTTTTTCGTTTTGCGCATGTGAAATTGCTACGGTATATAATTTTGCTTTCTTCGCTTCTGAAATTGCTTCTTCAGAAAAATTATTGTGAAAAGTTAGTACGCAAGGCTTTGATATTTCTTTGGAAGCATAGGGGGAATAGCGCTGGCAATGAAAATGAATTATATCAAATTTATCGGCATATTCAATAACTTTCATTTGGCTTTTAATCCTAAGCTGTTCAATGTTTTTCTTTTCGAAAGGATTCATATTCCAAATGCTTTTTTCCAGTGTCGGGATATGTTTTACGTCGGTTTTCCAATCACCCGGAGCAAATAAGGTAACGTCTACCCCTTCTTTTTTAAGAGCGTGGGCTATGGTTTTCGCAACTACTTCCGGACCGCCGATTTCTCCGAATGCTGGAGCAACAATAGCAACTGTTAATTTATTTTTTTTCATCGTACTAAATTAATTATAGCCTCAAAGTTTTCTTGTTTTACCCTTTCATTTCCTAGCGCTGTTATAAGATCTATCCCCGGCGTAGTGTTCATTTCAACCAAGTAAGCCTTGCCGGAATTGGAAAAAATAAAATCCAGTGAATATTGCGATTCGGGAAATATGCTCAATTTATTAATTACACTTCTCGTAATTCGAATAACTTCTCTTGGTATATACTTTTTGGGAACAAGCACTCCGCTTGCCCCCTGATGAAGATTAGTAAATAGCGATCCCCTTTTGGCAATACGCGAAAGCGCGTATTCCAGTTTATGATTCATATACACCAGGCGCAAATCGGAAATTTCTTTCTTTTTTGAAAAACCGGGAATTCCTTTTTCGCTAACTATAAATTCTTGAACAAGTACAGGATAGTTATATTTTTTTCTTGCGGCTTTTTCTTTCTCATCAATAACGATACCCTTGCCCCCCGACCCATATAAAGGTTTCACGACTATTTTTTTGGATTTAATTTTGGAAAATACCATCGCAAGATCTTTTTTATCCATAGCAACAAATGATTCCGGCATAAATTCGCCGAGAATTGCATACTGGGAAAGTTTGTTGTTAACCATCATTCTAAATAACGGATTGTTGAACATTTTTGCGTGGTTGCTCAAGTGCAGTTTTTTTTCAAACGCCGCAAAATCATATTTCCCCGCAATTTTATCATAAATAAGATGCGGCTTTATTTCACGTTTTATCTTTATCCATTTTCCGTTCCGAAAGGCCCATGCCTTTGTAAAAACATTTTTCCGCGTGTCATACCATTCGATCGATGACCTATACATGGCAATGCCCCTTTTGAGACCCAAATCATGCCATTCCTCGAAAGAATGCCGGGTGATTTCGTTTGAAATTGGAACCGAACGGTTCCAATCATCTCCCCAATATATGACTACTATATTTTTCATAAAATTATTGCTTTTTTATTTATTTACATCGATTAAAAATTTTTTTAAATCTTTTCTTCCGATTAACAGACGATATGTCAGTCCTTCGCGATTGGCAATGGAAAGCTTCGAGACAAGCGAGAGGGAGTCCAAAATAAGTGGCACTTTTATTTCAATACGATAAGTAGCACCATGGGAAGAAAAAGTTTTAGCCACGCCAACTATGTCTGGGTGTCTTTCCAGATCCTTCCAGGTTTCATTTTTGCTCAATTCTTCCACTTCTTGGGTGCTTAAAATCTTGTCCAAGTGAAAATCTTCCCAATATTTTACTGCCTCGCCAAAACCTAGCTCTGTCGCTAATTTTTTATCAATAGCAGAAATACCAGCACCGGTATCGATTCTAGCTTCAATCTCCACTTCCTTGCCGTCCTTACCTATAAGTTTAACTTTTTCTACGGTACCAATAACTTTTCTTCCGGAAATATCTTCGACCTCCTCTTCAATTTCTCCTCCAAATAAATCTCTGCCGACACGCACGCCTCTTATCGCAGTTTTTATGCGTAAACCTTTAATTCGCTCCAGTCTTTCTTTAAGTCCGCTCAGGTTAGCCACTTGAATTGAAAGTCCGGGACGAGCATTAATTTCCAAAAACACGGGTCCCCTTTCTCTATCAATCGCAACATCGGCTCCTAAAAAACCCATGCCGGAAATTTCCTGCGCTTTTACTGCCAGAAGTAATATTTCTTTCCAGTATGGAATTTTAATACCCGAAAGTAATAAGCGAGTGCCGGGAACGTAATCGATTATTTTCCCTTTTCCGAGAACTGCAGTCGTTGTAACTCCGGATGCCATGTCTATTCCCACTCCGATTCCGCCTTGTTGCAGATTAGCTTTTCCCCCGGATTCTTTGGTTGGGAGACGAAGCATCGCCATAACAGGAATGCGATTAAATACAATAACACGAATATCGGGTATGCCTTTATACGCGTACGGTTTAAAAAGCTTCAGCAGCGTCAGTCGTTCTTCAAAAAATGCGATGTCCGGCAAGTTTGAAAGTGAGAACGCGCCGTCTAAAATATTTCTTATATGGCTCTTCATGTCTTCTGCGGTTATCTTGCTTCCATCAGCTTTTATCCACACATCTGCCGCAGTAACGCCGGCTTCATTTTGTGTGATATTTTTAGACGGTTTTTTTCTCGCATAAACAATCATAATTCCTTCACCTCCAAATCCCCTATTGGGCTTCAGCGCAAAAGAAGACGGCAAACTTGACCAATCAAAATTTTCCAATTCTTCGATTGACCTTATTTTTGCTATAAGCTTTGGCACAGGAATCTCGGCCTTGCCAAGCTTGCGCTTGCTCAAAAGCTTGTTATCCGCCAATTGCTTAGCGTTCTTGCGGTTATACGGACGGATATATTCAAGATTACGGGCATTCATGCCGAGCAATTTATGCGCGTTTTTTATGGAATCAAGCATAACAAACAAATTACAAATTTATTACAAATTTACGAATACACGAAATTCCGAATGAATTTATTTTTGTATATTTGTAAATTCGTAATTGATTCGTATTTTCGTTAGAGATTATTTTATATTTTTCAGCACCTCCCTGAATCTTATGTATTCGCTAATCCTCAATCCGTTCCATTTTCCGAGTAAGATGTTAATTGGGATTGTAAAAAGTATTAACAAGGGAAATGTAACAATGCCTTTTACGAGAAGCGGCCAGCTTGCCAGATAATATCCTGCTATTGAAATTACAAGGGTTTCCAATGCAAGAATAAGCGCGGTTTTATTTCCTTTTTCAATTTGTGTCGCAACAAATTTTTCCACAATAGTAATCATAATTAATATTGGAAAGATTGAAACCGAAGCCAGCCCTGTTCTCTGCATAGATCCGCCAAAGCCTAGCATAGTTAAAATTACGAGAGCAGTTATGCTTAACATGATTGCAACTCGGGGCAGATATAAAATACGGAGACGTTTTAGTATGAAACGCATAAGCATGCCTACTAAAATAACGCTTGCAAAAATGATAACCCCGTAGCGAAGCTGGGGTATTGCCAAAAAGGCAAATGTTACGATTGCGGGCGTATAAATGCCGAAAGCTTTAATTCCGACCACTTGGCGGAAAAAAGCAATAAGAGTGACGATAATCGGCAGCATGAAAAGCAAAATTACCGTATCAAGCGGTACGCCTTGCGCGACAAAATAGCGGATAATGGGACTGATGTTTTCCATAAAAGTTTTGAAATAATTTTGAATTTCTAATTTTGAATTTTGAATCAAATCCGAATGTTTGAATCATTCAATTTTGAAACATTAAAAATTCAATCGAAATTCGAAATTCATAATTCTAAATTAATATTAAAATAAAAAATCACTCAAAAATGTACTATTCTCAGCTATTTTTAACGTCCATCATCTTTCTGCTATTCAGGTGGCATAGCGCAATTGCAATCGCATCGGCAGTATCATCCGGCTTAGGAATGCTCTTGAGTTTCAGAATTTTTTGCACCATTATCTGAACTTGTTTCTTTTCAGCCCGTCCGTATCCCGTCAGCGCTTGCTTAATTTGCAGTGGAGTATATTCGAATACGCTAACACAATTTTTCTCAAGTGTCAATAGTATAGCGCCCCTGGCTTGACTCACTTTCATGACTGTTTTTACGTTTTTGAAAAAGAATAAGTCTTCCACTGCAGATTCATCCGGTTTATATTTTTTCGTTATCTGTTGTAGGTCGCTGGAAATCTCAAAAAGTCTTTGGGTCGTAGTGTTTTTTGGCGAAGTGGCAATGTGCCCATATGCAACCACTTTGACCACCCCTTTTAATTCATCCAGGACAGCCCAGCCGACGGTTGCTGTGCCAGGATCTATTCCGAGAACACGCAGTGCTTTGCTAGTATTTATGTTTTGTGTTTTTTTCACAGTTTTTGCTAAAATAGTATGGTTTTATAATCTTAAATGACAAATGACAAATGACAAATTTCAAATCAATATCAAAGCTCAAATTTCAAATAAAATAATTGCTTCGTATTTTTTGTCATTTGGATTTTGGATTTGATTTGTCATTGGGAATTGGGATTTTGACATTACAATTTATAAACGCAGTTTTATAAATTGTCGTATATTTCTTGCACGTCGTCATTTTCGTCTAATTTTTCCAGAAGTTTTTCATAATCCACTTTTGCATTGTCATCAAGCGTTGTTTTCTGCAATGGAGCGTATATCAAACCGGCATTTTCAATTTGAAATCCCGCTTTTTCCAAATTTTCTTTAACTTTTTGTAAATTTTCAATCTTTGTATATACAGTAATTACGTCTTCGGAATAAACAGTATCTTCGGCACCCGCTTCTATGGCCGCCATTTCAACATCATATGGATCCTTATCGCCAACAGCTATGTCGATATTGCCAACTTGCCTGAACATAAATTTAACACTGCCTTCACTGGCCAATTTCCCGCCAGCTTTTGTGAAAATACTTTTTATTTCACTGACTGCGCGATTTCTGTTATCTGTGGCGGTTTTAATAAGCATAGCAACGTTTCCGGGACCGTATCCTTCATAGATAACTTCTTCGATTTCCGCCCCGTCTTTAAGTTCGCCTGTGCCTTTTTTGATAGCACGCTCAATTGTATCCTTTGGCATATTCACGGACCTCGCCTGATCAATTGCCAGACGCAAGGAAAAATTATGATCTGGATTGCCTCCGCCCTGTTTTGCCGCGATGGAAATAAGACGACCGTATTTAGTAAACACGTTTGCTCTTTTTGCATCGTTAACACCTTTTCGTTGTTTTATCCCCGCCCAATGTGAATGTCCCGACATAAATTGTATAATGTATTTCGTGTCTCGTATTTCGTATAAAAAATACCAGATACTAAATACCAGCTACTGGATACTTAATATATTTCAATGCTACCACCTAAAAAACTTTGTTTCAAGAAAAACCTTATCAACCCATGATATTACATTTCCTTGCATATGCCAGAATTTGTAATAACTTGTTATTTTATTTTAATTTCCGGTAGCAAATCCCAAATAAGTTCAAACATTGATTTCATTGTTCGATAAATTTCTTGCCCTTCAATTATCAGTCCTATTTGCTCATTCGGAGACATGAAAAAAACTTTCTGATGCCCATATATGTTTATTTCTATTGTAAACGGATATTTTTTGGAATCAATTGTTTTAGAAATACGCATTTGCTCTCTGTCCTTGGAAAGAAATTCTTTCTGCACCAATTGTGAATCAGCCACAATAGCTTTCAAAAATATTTTTTTCTTTACCCGCTCTTCAACATAGGAAACGAGCCAATCAGTGCTAAGAGCTTTCGCAGCATGTTCTGACCCAAGAGCCAAAATTTCTCCGGAATATTTCAAAGTGTCCAAATAGCATTCTTTCAAACCTTCCACTCCTTCATAGAACCTAATTTTCGGTTTTACGCCTTTTATATTATATATAGATTTTATCATCGGCAATATTTCGCTAAAAGCAGCCTCTTTTCTTTCAAGGTCTCTTTTTATTTTTTCCGGATCTTCACCAACAAAAAGTCTTTTTTTGCCCCGCATTGTTTGCGATATTAATCCCTCTTTTTGCAGATCCAAAAGGATATCATAAGCCGTTGTGCGCTTTATATTAGCTTTTTTTGCAATATCGATAACACTAGATCCGCCCAACTCCAAAGCAGCCAGATAGACATCTGCCTTTTTTCCTTCCAACCCAAACTGTTCTAATGTCTGCTTTATTTCCATGTTTTTCAAATTAAGCTTTAAAAACTTTCGACTTTATAAACTTTATAACTATTGTATGTCGATACTTTACGTCAACATTTACATTGTAGCATACTGGCATATTTTGTCAATATTTTGCTTAAAATAAGGGTTTCGTAAATTTATAACGATTTTTATCTTGACGCTAGTGACGTCAATTATTGACACTTTCCTGTTTTGGGTGTATCATACACTGTTACGATGAATTAGCAAACAAGACATTGCAACCAAGTTCTTTACAATATATAAGTCGGGCTAACCAAAATAACCGATTATAAAGTGAAGTAAGCCGCACCTCGCTCGCCAATATATCAAGAGGCGAAGAGAAAATAAAAGGCTGATGATTTGTACTAACTTATCACACAACCCGAGAGGGAGAAGGAGGGGATGTTATGGAGCTTATTGAAAGGGCTAAAGATGCAGTAAAAAAAATGGATACTGAAGTTGTATTTCTTGACCCAGGAGAAAAATCGAAAAATGTTTTTCTCGGTAAGAATTACCATGTAATAGCCTTGGCTGAGAATGTTTTTTATATGTATCCCGAAAGCAGAAAACATACGAAGAGAATAACTAATAAGCAGGGGAGTATTCTGGGAGAACCTCTTGTCATAGTTACAGATACGGAAGTTTTCATAAAGAGGCTATCATTCTCTCTTCAAAGTTGGAAAATTTTTCATCCAGAAAAAGTTTTGTATTTTTTGGATGGCAACGAGATTAAGCGGGTTTCCTTGGTGAAGCCCGAAGGAGAGGAGTTTAAAATATATTGAATTTAGGCAAGAGAGATGCAGCGTCATTTCTCTTGCCTCTCTCGTAAAGTTCATAAACTCTTTATGATTTTTACTTGGAGAAAATAAAAACAGCTTCTCGTTCTAGCGAAGCTGTTTTTTTTACCAGCTGTTTTTCATTCGTCTATTATAAATAGATACCATTTCCTGGCATATGCCAGAATTTGTAATACTATTGCAAAAATAAAGTATTCCGCACAGAACCCGCTTGCCAGCCATTTCTACAATTTGAATTTTCTTTTTAATTGATCTTCGTGAAGCATTTTTTCAACTGTCAAAATCTCAATATATTTCGTCACATGATAACTTTCCGTCAGAAAAAGTATTTCGTCTTCACATTCGTATGGACATACCCAGACGCTTTTTTGGAGTTGCACAAATCCGATTTCTTTTATTTTTACGCGTAGCGCTTCCCTAGCCTTGTTATATATCTTCGGTTTTGTGGGAATATCATAAATAAGAATTCTCCACTTTTTATCCCAATGTTTTGCTTTTGAAATTCGTAGCTCCTCAAAACAAAATTCCTTGATTCGTGCTTGTCCCTTATTTGTTAGTTTGACCCTTGTTTTTCCGTTCTTTTCTTGAATAATTTCAATTAATTTTCGTTTTTTCAATGCGCCAAAAGAATTTTGTATCTGTTTCTTGGAAAATTTTTTAAATTGCTTATTTTCTCCCATTAAAGATACTAACACAGGTGCTAATGCGCCAACAAAAACAATTCCACCCACAGCAAGCGACATTAACACAAATTTTGTAACAGTTGCCTTCTTGCTATCTGAATATAAAAAATCTTCTACGATTTGCTTGGTTGTTCTTTTATTTTTTTTCATATTTATCTAATATTTTTAAATGCATTACATTTACATTATATTACAATTCCTTGCATATGCAAGGAATTGTAATATCTTTTATGATAGACGTTTGTGGTTTATATTTTTAAATATGAAAAGTGGCAGGAACGTAATAATACTACGTCCTGCCACTTTTTGAATGCGCAATGTATGCCGGTGCCATTATAAATATTGGCCGATGTGAAGCGCCAAATCTCGCATTCGGCAAGCATAACCACTTTCATTGTCGTACCAGGCAAAGACTTTCACGAAGTTGCTATCGACAACATTGGTCAGGGGCGCATCCACAATGGCCGAATAGGGACTGCTCGTAAAATCTATGGAAACCAGTTCTTCTTCGCAGAATGCCATGATATCTCTCAATCTACCCTCTGATGCGGCTTTTAGAGCACCGTTAATTTCATTAATCGTAACGGGCCGACCGACCTCAACTGCGAGATCTACGAGGGATACATTGGGCGTTGGAACTCTCAGAGCAAGGCCACCGAGTTTTCCCTTAAGCTCTGGAATTACCTGAGTTACCGCATCTGCTGCTCCCGTGGATGTGGGAACAATAGACATGGCGGCTGCCCTTCCCCTTCTTAAATCTTTATGGGAACCATCCAGGAGCCGCTGGTCCATGGTGTAAGAATGCACAGTTGTCATTAGCCCCCTGACAATTTTAAATCCGTCGTGAATAATTTTTGCTACGGGAGCCAGACAGTTTGTGGTACAAGAAGCATTGGAAATGATATGATGCTTTTCCGGATCATAGGTTTCCTCATTGACACCCATGACGAATGTTCCATCGATTCCCTTTCCCGGTACGGCGAGGATAACTTTTTTTGCCCCTGCTACGATGTGTCCTTCTGCTTCCTCCCTTTTGCGCAACTTTCCCGTTGATTCAAAGACAATATCCACGCCCATGGCTTTCCAGGGAAGATTTTCCGGACCTGACGTTATATTGGTTATCGTAATCTCCTGTTCGTTGTCAATAATCAGTTTATCGCCTTCCACCGCAACATGATTCCCAAATCTTCCATGGACAGAATCATATTTCAAAAGATGAGCCAGCGTTCCTGGCTTTGCACGGGAATTGATGGCCACGATCTTGAAAATCGTTTCATAGCCCATGCATGCCCTGATTAGATACCTGCCGATTCTGCCGAAACCATTAATAGCTACTTTAACCATAATAATATGACCCTCCTCTTTAGTTTTTTGTCCCCAACGCTCCATTACGCGAGGATTTATCGGTTATATTTTTTAAAAAAACGCGTGGATTGGGCTCGGATTAGCCTTATTTCCTGGTGAAGATTATAAAGCATCATTAAGGAAATGGCAAGTCAACAAAAATCAGTTGAAAAAATGATTTATCAGCATGTTTATTTTTAAATTCATGCTTGCGAATATATTTTTTCCAAAAACAACTGCGTAATGTTCCTGATTGGGAAACTCGGGCGTGAAATGATATGTCCCATCAATTTCTCGCACGTCTTCCGCGCCAAGAATACGCGGAATGCTATCCGCCAATTCTATTTTATAGACATTATTATAGTTAAAGACTAATTTATTTTCTCTTTCGATCTTCGGTTGCTGGACGATATCCGCATCTGGAATGTTTCCAGAATCATCTTGCGTATTTTCTTGCACATTATTTTCGATTTGATTATTGATTATTGTATTTTGGATATTGTTTGTGTCTTGTTTCTTGGTTATTGTATCTTGCTTGGCAACCTGCCAAGCCCACCCCCTTTTTCCCTTAATATAAACTTCGCCTTCCGCTATGGACAATTTCTTTTTATTGTATTTCGCGTCGCATGCGACTTCTCCGTCCGGATATCTTAATTCTATTTTCGTTTTTTTGTTATTTAGCGTAAATTTTGAAAATTCTCGCGTAATTTCTTTTTCTTTCCCCGCTTTTATTTTAAAATCTTCACTAATCGGATGATTATACATTTTTTCCCAGCCCGTAGCGATACTCCACCCGTTCAGATTAACTTTCTTTTTTGATTTATTTTGTAACGTAATAGTTTCGTTGTCCGTATCGTTTCCTTTCGGATTAGCGTTTATTGAAACTATTTTGATGTTGGGATGCGGGAATTCTTCAACATTGACAGTGAAATTTTTTATTGTCTTTTTACTGCCATCGGAAACAGTTAGGCTAGCGTTATAGTTTCCGGTTTCTTCGTATTTATGCTTTGTTGAAAATAAATAACTTTTATGATTGTCTCCGAAATCCCAGGTAAATTTTAAAATGGGATATTCGCATTCTTGCGTATCGCTAATGGCGCAACTGTAATTATAGCTCTTGCCTATACGGCTTAGTTTTAATTCTCTGCTGTTTGCATCAGCAAGCTCGGCTTCAAGATAATCATATATTTGGGGATATATGTCTTTGCTCTGGCTAATTTTCACAGAAAGATTCAGTTCATTTATTTCATACTCGGATTTTGTTTCTTCTGAAATATTTTCTTCTGAATTTTCTGTTCCCGGAGTTGGATTTTGTAAAGTGAAATCAATGCTGTTATTATCACTGTCTTTTCCTTTAAGTCTTCCTATGCTCTTGCTGTTTTGTATTTCAGGTGCGGTGTTATTTTGAGCATCTACAAATCTCACCGTATCAATAATGTTCGAATCATTAGCACTAGAAATAGCACCATCTCCAAAATAAATAGTGTATCCAGAACCATTCCAAGTAAAAGCCACCTTAGTGCAAATTGCGTCAGCCATTTCAATTAAATTGCTCGATGCATCATCACGCACTATAAGATAGTATCCGTGCGATTTTATTATTGTTCCTCTGGGATAGCTTCCATCTAGAGTATTTCCGAATCGCATTAGAAGGCCGAGCGAAGCTGAGACAGATTTATACATGTGATAATTATTAGCAAGGTCTATATCGCCATCTGTAGTATTATACAGCTCAATCCAATCGTCATTTCCAGTAGCATAAATCTCGTTTATTACAATTTCTTTATTCTTCGCAGAAATAGTTTTGCTAAACACAAAAAACACCGCCAGGAAGACCGGCAGCGCCAAATAAAAAAACAAAACTTTATTTTTGTTTTTTACGCCATTAGCGAATCTTTTTATTTTCACCCGAATTTTATCCCCCGTTATTCTTCTATTTTTTCCATGATCATTTCTCCCATTTCATGCATGGAATTTTTTTCATTTTTTCTCTGCAAATTCATGATTATATTTTTGATATTGTATGGATCTGAAACTGTGCGAAAAATAAATTCCTCTTTTTCGCCAGCAGTTTGAATCCTGACATCTCCATAATTCAGGACCGACGGCAAAAATCCTATGACTTCAGCCGTAACATCCTGTATTTTTTTAAACCTTAGCTCGCTAATTTTACGAGTAAACATCCCTCGTTGCTCTATGTTGATAATGCGCTCGGATGTGATTATCCAGATGTCAAAATAATAGTCAATCCAAATCATAAAACTATACATCCATACCGCAAGCATAAAAAAGTTTTGCACAAAAAGCGAAACTTCCTGATTTATGTCGGCAAAAAGTTCCGGAAAAAACAATGGGATTAAATTAAGTCCGCCCATGGATGCTCCAACAATCACAATCACCCAAAAAAACTGCTGGAATAAATAAAACCAGTTGCGATGAATCACCCGGATGATTTTTTCATTCTGGCCTAAATTCTTAAAATGAAACCTTGAGAATCCTTCCATCCGGTAGTAGAAATTCGAATGGCCTATGGCCAGGGGTATTTCTTTTTTATTATATTTACTATCTTACTTAATTATAAAAAATTTGTTACTAATATTTCTGTTACAATTTCGAATTTTCACTACCGGATCCATAAAATAAAACTATGGCAGTATGCCTGAAAAAAATCTGTCGAGCGGAAGTGCGGAAAACAGAACCAGGTTGGTAAATAAAAGCACGGCAGCTACCGGAACGAATATCAATAGGGTGATAATTTTTGAAATTGTGGTATAGGAATAAAAAACGATGTGGAAGATGATGAAAAGACTCATCAAAAACATCGTGAAAAAAACAAGATAATACAATATTTGAAAAATTAATATCAGCATTTTGTTTTTTCTAATTTTACACTTTATATTATAACACGAAAAATAAAATCATTGTCATTCTGAGCGGAGCAGCACTGCGATAGCAGTGGAGCGCAGCCGAAGGATCTACTGAATGGTGCGGAAAGTGATACTCAACGCAGATTCTTCGACTTCATCTCGTCCTTAACGGACTCGATTTCGCTCAGAATGACATTTTTTAAGTTTACTAAAAAACTAATGCTTAATAAACAATTTACAGCAATCTATTCTGATTATTTTCCGGAACAGGATATCCCAAATGGATATAAGCTTGCTCGGTTACCATTCGTCCGCGCGGAGTTCTGGTTAAAAATCCAAGCTGGATTAAAAAAGGTTCGTAAACATCTTCTATGGTTTCAATCTCTTCTGATGTCGCAGCCGCGATTGTTTGTATTCCTACCGGTCCTCCTTTAAATTTATTTATGATAGTTTCTAAAATATGCCGGTCTGTCGGTTCCAAACCCAGCTCATCCACTTCCATCATTTCCAGAGCCTTCCTGGCTACGCCGGAATCTATTGTTTTATGATTATTGATTTGAGCGAAATCACGCACTCTTTTTATCATTCTGTTTCCTACGCGGGGAGTCTTACGGCTCGATTTAGCTATTTCTATCGCACCGCTATCATCAATAGACACGCCCAAGATTTTACTGCTCCGATGAATTATTTGTTTCATCTCATTTTCATCATAAAATTCCAAACGATGAATCGCTCCAAACCTGTTCCTTAACGGATTTGAAAGCGAACCAAGCCGGGTCGTCGCGCCGATAAGCGTAAATTTTGGTAAATCAAGCTGTAATGTCCTGGCAGACGGACCCTTGCCAATAATCACGTCTAACTTATAATCTTCCATTGCTGGATAAAGAACTTCTTCAATTAATTTGTTGAGCCTGTGTATTTCATCTATAAAAAGCACGTCGCCATCTTGCAGGTTCGTTAATATTGAACCCAGATCTCCAACTCTTTCGATTGCAGGACCCGAAGTTACTCTGATACTCACGCCCATTTCATTGGCAATAATGTGCGCCAGCGTGGTCTTTCCTAATCCCGCAGGACCATACAAAAGGACATGTTCTATTGATTCTCCTCTTTTTTTGGCAGCATCCATGAACATCTGCAGATTTTTGCGGATTTTCTTTTGACCAACGTATTCGGAAAGCCGCTGTGGTCTCAGTGTCATATCCAAAACTATATCTTCTTCTTTTTCATTTGAGGCTGTAATCATACTGGTTCGTAGTTATTGGTTCGTGGTTCTTAGTTTACATAAACTCTTAAAAGCTTTATAAAAATTGTTTTTTACGGCTTCCGCATGAGCGAAGCGAATGAAAGGCAAGTAAAAAATAATTTTGGCAAGCCGTATTTACAAAACATCAGGTCTTATGCTGAAACAAATAACATATTCTGACGTACTACATAATAGAGCGTGATATCTTCTTTTTTTATTATAACTCCGTTCCATTTTGCGCGCTATATGCTCACTTTAGCACGCCTTGACCCCCACATCAAATTTGTACTTTTAAAAAATTAATACGAGACACTGTTTACTATTTAAAATTAAAAAACGACATATAATATGTTTCCCTTGATTTGTGCCTTTGGCACAGTGCAAATTTGGTGTAGGGGTTGACAAAAAAACAAAGCTGTGCTAAACTCGAAAATCAATTGAAAAAGACCTTTGCATCTATTGTTTTTATTGACCTGTAGGCAGTTGGGGGCTTCTATCTTTTGTCCTCAATTCGGGAACTTTTTGCCAAGATACGGGCTTTGCGGTTTCGGCTGCGGAGCACCTCGACACTGTTCCTTCCCCGAGGGATCCGTCTTTTGGGACTTGTCTACAGATCAATAAACGCAAAAAGGCCTTAAAAAACCTCCAGCAATGGAGGTTTTTTTATGTTTTGCATTTCCTAACAAGCTAAAGCCTAGGAAGCTAAGCAGCTGTTCAAACTACTCTATTCACTTCATCAAAAGTTGTTTCGCCTTCAAGAACTTTCAAAATTCCATCTTGTTCCATCGTTATCATGCCATTTTCAACCGCTTTATCCTGGAGTTGAGTAGAAGAAGCGTTTTGCATAATCATTTCTTCAATATCGCGATCAACTACAAAAACTTCACTGATTGTTGTCCGTCCTTTGTATCCGATTTTGTTGCAATTTTCGCAGCCCTTGGGTTCGTACACACAATCCATCGGTGGAATAGTTATGCCGGATTTTTCTGATATATTTTTCAATGTTTCTTTGACTTTGTTTTTTTCTTCTTCTGTCAATTGTCTTTTGGTTTTGCAATCGCAAAGTTTTCGCACAAGTCTTTGCGCCATAAGAGCGTTCACAGCAGTTGCCAGGTCGTCACTGCGCACTCCCATATTTATCAGACGCTGTATGGAACCAGCCGCACTGTTTGTGTGCAATGTGGAAAGAATTGAATGTCCTGTCAGTGCGGCTTGTACGGCAATATTGGCTGTTTCTTCATCGCGAATTTCACCAATCATCATGATATCCGGATTTTGACGGAGTAATGCGCGCAAGGCAGTCGCAAATGTATATCCCTCCTTATCATTTACGGAAGTTTGCAAAATTCCATCCAATTGATATTCGATTGGATCTTCAACGCTTATTATTTTTACCTCGGGATTATTCAAAATTTTCAGGATGCTATAAAGCGTCGTAGTTTTTCCCGATCCGGTCGGCCCGGTGTTTAAAAATATTCCATTCGGTTTTTTTGTTTCACGCACTATTCTTTCCAGATTTTGTTTGCGAATTCCAAGTTTTTCCAAATCAAGCGCGACTGCCGATTTATTTAAGAGTCGCATAACAACTGTTTCGCCGTATCCTCCCAGTATGACGGACACACGGACATCAATTTTTGTTTCGGTTATATTCTTGTAAGGTTTTTCAAGCGAAATTGTAAAACGGCTGTCCATAACCCCGCCCCTGACTTCAGAAGCGAACCCGCTCAAAAATTTTATGCTTCCCAGCAAGCTCGGGTATTCATTAATTGGAATTTCTGCGACCGTCTGTAAAATTCCATCCATTCTATAGCGTATTTTTACGGTTTTTTCTTCCGGCTCAATGTGAATGTCGCCAACATTTAAAAGTAAACTGCTGGCAAAAAGATATTTCCCCATTTCTTTTTGATTGGAACCTTGCAAAAACTTTCCCAATGATTCAATCGAAGTCATGTTTTTTGAAACCGCCTCTAAATCTTCTTCGGAAATATCAACCGACCGCGATAATGATTGCTCCATAAGTTTTGCGTATATATCTTCAAGGAAATCTGTTTGTCCGGTCGCGCTCCAAACTTCTTCCATCGAGGTCAGCCCTTCAATCGCCTTTAAAATGCCATCTTGCGCCATCGTAATCATCCCATCTTCCAGTGCGGCTTGTGTTATTTCTCTTTCGCTGCCCATTTCCAAAATAAGTTTTTCGATTGATTCGCTTATCGTCAACACTTCAAAAATTCCAATGCGTCCTTTAAAGCCAAGCTTGTGACATTTTTCACAGCCCACCGGACGATACAGCTTTTCCACGGTTTTTGGAATATCCAATTTCGCTTTCGGTGAAATAATGGAAAGAATTTTTTTGATAGAATCAACTGTTTCACGCGCCGGAACATATTCTTCCTTGCAATGCGGACAGAGCTTCCGCACAAGCCTTTGCGCGATGAATGCATTTACCGAAGGAGAAATTAAATTTGGTTTTATTCCAAGTTCTATAAATCTGGGTATCGATGCGGGAGCATTGTTCGTATGCAATGTCGAAAGGACAAGGTGCCCCGTAAGCGCCGCATTTACTGAGATATCAGCTGTTTCGTCATCACGGATTTCACCCACTAAAATGACGTCCGGATCTTGACGAACAATCGCCCTGAGCCCTTCCGCAAAAGTATAATTCCGCTCTTTTTCAACTTGCGTTTGCGAAATATTTTTTACTTCATATTCAATCGGGTCTTCGATTGTTATTATTTTTACCCCGGTGGTATTCAGTTTATTCACCAAAGCATAAAGTGTTGTAGTCTTTCCGCTGCCCGTAGGTCCCGTAGTTAAAATCATGCCATGCGGTTTTGCAATTTCCTTCTGTACGCGTTCATACGCTAAACCCCTAAGCCCCAAATCTTCGACCGAAAGCATTATATCGGCTTGGCTCAAGATGCGCATTACTATTGATTCTCCGTGATTTCCCGGTATTATATTGGTTCTTACATTGATTTTTCCGTCTTCCATATCCACAGAAAAATGTCCGTCCTGCGCAATATCGCGGATATTGATTTTCATCTTGCCCATCATTTTGATGCGGGACAAAATAAAATGATACGTATCCATCGGAAATCTTCCGATATCCTGAAGCACTCCGTCGATACGAAACCGCATGCGCACTTCTTCTTCATCGGGTTCGAAGTGAATATCGCTTGCTTTCATTTTCACGGCTCCCGCCATGATGATGGAAATTATTTGTGTCGTAGGAATCTCTCTTATGCGTTTCTTCAGTTCCAGCATCTTCCCGAACTCTTTTTCGAATTCGTCCAAATCTTTTCCGCTAAGAGTGATTTGCATTGACTCCAAATTTTCCAAAAAAGGAATGGCGGCGTATCTTTTCCAAATTTTGCTTAAAGAAGAATTCGAAATGACATACAGATGAATTGTTAATCCTTTCTCTTTTTTAAGCTTTTCTATGTATGCAAGAGTTTCTTGATTTTTTGGCTCAGCAATTCCAATTCTGTATTCTTTTCCCATTTTCTGAAAAACCGCCATATTGTACTGGTGCGATTCTTTTTCACTGATAGTGCGCATGTCATCCGAACTCACGGGAAAAATATTCAGATCCACATATGAAAGTCCGCAGTCCGAAGCCATTTGCGCCGCAATTTCTTCCTCAGAGTGCCCGCGCATTTTTTGCAGAGCTTTTCCGGCTTGTGTATCTTTCTCTTCATCATGCGCTAATTGTTTTTTGGAAACTTTTACCATATCTGTTTTTTATATTTGTTTTGCCAGATTTTTTGTAATTATAACCTAAATAAGTCATTTAGGCAAAATGAATTTTAAATTTTAAATCAAATCGCAATGACTAAATTTTCAAATAAAAAAACAGCCCATGCTGGACTGAGTTGGACAAACAATATGAATTACTTGGCTTGCAAAAAACAATTTTTGCAAGCCACTCGAGGCTATTTATTGTTGGACTGCGAGTTGTGTCCGCAGTTTTTCCACCGCGCGTTGCCCGGCCTCGGTTGTGTCATTAGCATCTTCACAAAATTCACAGATTTCTCCGCTTATTTTAGCCTCCATAATTTGAGAGATTTTTTTCAGATGGTCGCTGTTGTTGCATTTAATGATACCTCGTATTTTCCCCGCCGTTTCATTGTAGAGAACCATAAATATTTTTCCTGCTGAATAATTTTCTTTTATCTTATCCAAAATAAACGGGATATCGCTCGGATTGCTGCGGCTTTGCACAAAATCTTCGATATATACAGGCGCCCAGGCCAAACTGATATCATCTTCCCAATATAAGCGCGCCATCACACGCCCCCATAGTTTCAAAAGATGCAGAGGTTGTGTTTTGTACAAATACCGGATTATCTTTTGCTGATTAGCCCCTTTCGCCATTAGGGCCGCAGCTATATGTAACGATTTCGGAGTAGTATTATTTTTCTGAAAACTGTTTGTCGCATCAATTATTCCGGCCAGCAAACTTTCTGCCATTGATTCATCGATATTTTGCTCGTTGATTTTTTGCAAAAGATCCGCGACAATTTCAGAAGTTGAAGACGCGGTAATATCCACGATGTTAAGCTGTCCGAAGTTATCGTTATCGGCATGATAATCGATATTCACTACCGGAACTTCATAAAAAATATCGGGATTTTCTTCATAAACTTTGCCTAAAGATTCTTTGTCCGGACTGCCGAGTACGATTACGAGATCGTATTTGAATTTTGCCGGAATAAACGAGAAGTCGCGCGGATCAATCGAGCCTTTTTCCGGAGTAATAAAAATCCGCAGTTCCTCTCCATTGCGTTCACTGCGCACATTTGTAATTTTGTTATGTTCCGTATTGAACGAAAGGACAAAGTCGCGCGCGCCAGCAAGACTGTCGATTACGTCTTCCGGTTTTGCTAAAAAAGAAAATCGCTCAAAATTAATGCCGCCGTCCGTCGTAACAACGGTCGCCTGCATTCCATTTTTTTTCAAAAAGAAGTATGTCGCCCATGCCGAACCGATTACATCACCTCCGGAATTTTGCGCCATAAAAATCAAAACATTTTTGGCGTTTTTCAGAACATTGTCGAATTGTTGCGCGCTATCAAGACTCATGGCGGAAAAAATTTTAAATTTCTAATCAAATTATAATTTCAAAATGTTTAAAACATTTAAAAAATTAATTCATTGAAAATTCATTGAAAATTGTGAATTTAAAATTGAAAATCATAAACCAACTTAAATCAAAAAACAAACTTAACTGTAAAATTTCCCCATAAAAAAGCAATTAATCTGGTGCTGGTACGGTAGTACAAGTTAGCAGGCTTTGATATCAATGTCAACCCCGCACTAATTTGACATTTTCGCATTAAATGGGTGTAGCATAGAAATCCCGGTATTTTCAAACCAAGGAAGTGGCTATTTCTTATTCGTGTTCTTTGCATAATGTCAATTTAGTGCGGGGCCAACAATACCTTGACCCCACACACCAAATTTGTACTGGCTAGCGCCAATTAGCGCCTTGCGCTTGTGCAAAATTGGTGTGGGGGTTGACAAAATGGGGTTTTTGGAGTATAGTGGACAGTTAAATAATAACGATATTTATGAACACTATTTACTCTCAAATTGCAGAAAAAATAGCTAAAACAAGCCGAAAAACAATACTAATTGTTTTTCTGGCTATTTCTATGTTTTTCTCCCTTTTGCCCCTTAATGCCTGCCTTGGCTATGTTACTCCCGATTGGGACGCTATTGCCCGCGCCAATAAAAGACAAGAAGTAAAAACGGCTTATAAGACTGTTGATTATGCCAAGCAAAAAAAGCATAATTTAAAACAGAAAGTTAAAAGCGACAGGGTAAAAATTAATAAAGCCAATCAAAGAAAGAAAAATAAGAGACAAGAAGTGAAATCCGGATCGTACAAATATGACCGCGGAGATGAAATTGAAAGAAATAAATTGCAAGAAGTTAAATAATTTAAAATAGTTATATATAATAAGAAGTTGTTTAAAAATCAAAGATTCTTGCCGAAAAATTGTTTTTTGCGACATCCGCATGGAGCGTAGCAAAATGTAAGGCGAGTGAAAAAACAATTTTTCGGTAAGAATAAAAATAAAAAAACAGCGCATAGCGCGAGGAGGATGTATGAAAAGGAACGTGTTATTGGCAGTATTGGTGTTATTTGCGGTTGCGTTGATGTTAACTGGGTGTTGTGTGGCTCCGTGTGGCACATGCCGTCAGGCATACATCTATCCCCAGCCGGCCTACGCAACGCAGGGCGGCGGTCAGGTGTATGTAACACCCTCAATCAGAGAAGGTCTTACGCCCAATTATGCTGTTGCCAAAAAAGTCAAAAAGCCCAAAAAGGCTAAGAAAGAAAAGAAGGGAGTAGGAGTGCCATGAAAAAAACAATTTTGGCAATTATAATTGTCGTCGCAGTGTTGTTTTCGGTAAACGATGCCGCGGCGCGAGGTCAGGGACATAAAGGGAAGCACGGAGGCGATGACATACACGTAACGGTGGGGTTGGGATTCGGCGGTATCGCAATCGGAGCAGGGAATGTGAGATCATGGGGCACGGGATATTACTATGATCCTGGACCATATTATCCCGCACAACGGGAGGTGATTATCATAGAGCGACCGATAGAACGAGTTGTGATGCAACAACCCGTGATGGACACGGCTTATGGATCAAACGGACCAGCCGAGTTCTGGGAAAATAGCTGCCTCACCAACGAGACGCATCTTCCCAATGGAGCGCTGATATTCGATAAGCAACGCAGAATAATACGCTACATACCTGCCGGAAAGATACTTCCCGCAGGTAAATGTTTCTGAATCGGAGAAAGAAGAGAAGACGGCGGATTTGATAGAACTTTATCAGAGTCCGCCGTTTTTTGTTGCCTAATTATTTCATCTATTTCGTATTCCATTTTATGTCATTCCCGCGAAGGCGGGAATCCAGGTGTCACTAGCCATATTAAAATAAAAAACTAAATAAAAATTGTGAAATTGTAAATAAAAATATTTATAGCTCAGCTTTATTTAATGGAAAATCCGGGGAGTCTGGATTCCCGCTTTCGCGGGAATGACACAGGAAAAAGCGGAGATGACAATAAAAATGCGCATTCTAAATTTATAAAAATTACTTTACACTTTCAATTTTTCGCTTTAGACTTCCTATTATGCAAAATAAATTTATAACAACTTCTTCAGCTCAGACTAAAAAGCTGGGCAATATGCTTGCCGAGGAACTTTGCGGTGGAGAAATAATCTGCCTTAGCGGTGATCTGGGCGCCGGTAAAACAACATTCGCGCAAGGATTATTAAAAGGACTGAAAGTAAAAGGACCCTATACTAGTCCTACTTTTGTGGTGATTAAACACTACAAAAGTAGGAAATTTCAAATGACAAATGACAAATTTCCAATCAAATCCAAATTAAAAAATAACAAATTTATAAACATTTATCACGTAGACGCATATCGGGTTAAAAGTAACGACATTCTAAATCTCGGCTGGAAGGATTTTGCTGGGAAGCCTGCTTTCATTGTCATCATCGAATGGCCAGAAAGAGTAAAAAAAATAATCCCGGCTAAAACACTATGGATTAAATTTGAATGGATAAATAACAAGGAAAGAAAAATAACTTTAGAAAATATCTAAAAATAAAATTTTAAGAAAATTAAAAACGGGCTAAGTGAAAGTTTCTTCACCGCCCGTTTTTTGTTTGTAAAACCACCCGTTAGCTGTATAATTAAGCTATGGCTAAAGAAAATAAAAAACTTATTCTTATCGACGGAAATGCGATTATTCACAGGGCTTATCACGCCCTGCCGCCTCTTTCTACCAAGAAGGGAGAGCTTGTAAATGCGGTTTATGGGTTCACCTCGACCCTGCTTAGCGTCATTAGCCAATTTAAGCCGGATTATGTCGTAGCCTCTTTCGATTTGGCCGGACCAACCTTACGCCATGATAAATTTGACCAATACAAAGCCAACCGAGTGAAGGGTGATGATGAACTTTACGCTCAAATTCCCCGTGTCAAAGAAGTGGTGCGGGCTTTCAATATTCCGATTTATGAAAAAGAAGGCTTCGAGGCTGATGATATTATCGGGACAATCGCTACACAGATTAAAAGCGAAAAGCAATCAATTGAAACGATTGTTGTGACCGGCGATATGGACACACTGCAGCTTGTCAATGACACAACGAAAGTCTACACAATGAAACGAGGCTTGAGCGACGCGATTATTTATGATGCGGAAAAAGTTTTTGAGCGTTACGGATTAAAACCCGAGCAACTTATTGATTTCAAGGGACTTCGGGGCGATCCGTCCGATAATATTCCCGGGGTGAAAGGCATTGGAGAAAAAACAGCCGTAACATTGCTCCAGAAATATAAAGATATCAATGGCGTGTATGAAAACATCGGGGAAGTTAAGGGGGCAATCAAAGAAAAACTTGAACGTGATAAAGCTAACGCTATTTTAAGCAAAGACCTCGCAACCATAGTTTTAGATGCGCCAGTGACTTTTGAGTTGGAAAAATCCAGATTGCATGATTTCGACCGCGATAAGATTGTTGAACTTTTGAAAGAGCTTAATTTTTTCAGCCTGATTAAGAGACTTCCTGGCAATGAAGCAGGAGTTTACCCCGTTAAATCCCCGCGAAGCGGGGTCGGCGAAGCCGAATTTAACGGGGTGAAAGATTTTAAATATGAAATTGCTGATGAAAAAAATGTGGATGAATTAATTTCTGAATTTCAGGATGCAAAAGAAATATCCATTGCGCTGGAAGAAACAGAAAATAAAATTTCAGGCATTGCTATTTCACAAAAAACCGGACGCGCTATTTATTTTCCGGTCCAGGAAAAAATTCCTCCGGCAGTTAAAACTATTTTGGAAAATTCTGAAATAAAAAAAGTCGGCTATGATTTGAAATCAATATTTAAAAGTTTAAAATATGCGTCAACAGATTTGCGAGGAATAGAATTTGACGTGATGCTTGCGGCCTATGTTCTGAATCCGGGAGAAAAAATAACTCTCGAAAAACTTGTCCTGTCGGAAATCGGCGAAGAAATTGATTTTGAAAAAAAGAAAAAAGGCCAGCTTTCCTTGGTCGCAGACGATAAAGACCGGCAATCAATCGCTCACGGCGTATGTCAAAAGGCTGATTATACTCTCAAACTTAAATCTGTCCTGGAAAAAGAAATAGCGCGTATCAGCGAAGAGCAAAAAGAGGCTGCGCGCACGCAAGGAACGCTTGAAACGGTTTTCAACGACATTGAGATGCCCCTGGTAAAGATTCTGGGTGAAATGGAAACCGAAGGCGTTGGGATAAACACGGTTATCTTCAAGGGGATTTCCGAAAAAATATCCGGGGCGCTTCAAAATCTCGAAAAATCAATTTACGATTTTGCGGGAAGAGAATTTAACATAAATTCTCCGCAACAACTTTCAGAAATTCTTTTTTCCGACCTCAAGCTTCCGACTGACACTATTAAAAAAAATAAGACTGGATTTTCCACCGCGGCGGATGAATTGGAAAAATTGAAAGGCAAACATGAAATCATTAAAAAAATTGAGGAGTATCGGGAGCTTTTTAAATTAAAAACAACGTATTTGGATGCGATTCCCAAACTCGTCGACAAAAATTCCCGCATTCATACAACCTTCAATCAAGCCGTAACCGCAACTGGCAGGCTTTCTTCTGCTGATCCTAATCTTCAAAATATTCCTATAAAAACCGCCTTGGGACAGCTTCTTAGAACTGCCTTCGTTGCTAGAGACGGTTATAAACTCGTCAGTGCGGATTATTCTCAGATAGATCTCAGAGCCGTTGCTCATGTAAGCGGTGATAAAAAACTTATTGAAGCGTTCCATCGCGGGGACGATATTCACAAATTGACCGCGGCGGAAGTTAATAAAGTAAATCTTTCTCAAGTCACGGAAACTATGCGCAGAAATGCCAAGGCGCTAAATTTCGGCATTGTTTATGGAATGGGTGCTTATGGTTTTTCTCAATCAGCCGGAATTGAACGCGCTGAAGCGCAAAAATTCATTGACGCATATATGGAAAAATTTTCAGGTGTCGCGGAATACATGAAAACGACCCGCGAATTTGCCCGCAAAAATGGATATGTGGAAACATTATTGGGCCGTCGCAGAAATATTTCCGAAATTAATTCTCCCAATATGCAAGTTGCCAGCGGAGCTGAACGGATGGCGATAAATATGCCTATCCAGGGACTGGCAGCTGATATTATGAAACTTGCAATGATTGAAATTTACAAATATGCCACGAATGAAAAACGAACGAACGCGAATGATGCAAAAATGCTATTGCAAATACATGATGAAATAATTTTAGAAGTGAAGCAAGAATCGGCTACGGAGATTGCGCAAAAAGTTAAACAACTAATGGAAAATGCTTACAAACTCAGTGTTCCTCTTGTTGCCGATGTTAAAGTCGGAGATAATTGGGGAACTATTTAGCGTATAGCTATTAGCTTCGTTAGCTTCATTAGGAAAAACAGTAAATGATTTTTCTATAAGCTAATGAAGCTATAAGCTAATGAAGCTAATTTTATGCCCGAACTACCCGAAGTACAAACAATCATCAGTGATTTAAATAAAAAAATTGTCGGCTATAAAATAGTCGACTTTTGGAGTGATTGGCCGAGAGCTATTAAAAATAAATCTCTAGCTAATTTTCAAAAGGAAATAAGGAACAGAAAAATTCTAAATATCAGAAGGATTGGCAAAAATATTTTTATTGACCTTTCCGGCAAAAAAACTTTGTATATTCATCTCAAAATGACTGGGCATTTGCTGGTGAAAACAGCAATAGCGAAGAAACAAGAACCAATAACCAAAAATTATTTTGAAGATAAGGTGAACAGCTATATCCATCACATTTGGACACTACGAACTACGAACCAAAAACCAATAACTCTTGAGTTTTCCGATATGAGAAAGTTTGCCAAAATTGTTTTGGATGATACCAAAAAAATAAATTCCCTGCCGGAAATTAGAAAATTGGGTATGGACGTGATGGATAAAAAATTTACTCTGAAAAAGTTTGAAGAAATTTTAGATAAAAGCAAGAGCCGCGCTATCGGATTGGTTTTAATGGAGCAAGCGCTCATGAGCGGCATTGGAAATATTTATCGCAGCGAGATACTTTATACGGCTGGTGTTCTGCCACAAAGAAAAATTGGATTATTATCAAAAAGCGAGCGTATTAAAATATATCGAGCTATCTTTATTGTGCTTAAAAAAGCCATCCGATTGCGCGGAACATCCGATAGCGATTACCGGGATACCGCAGGCGCTCCGGGAAATTTCCAAAAAATATTGGGGGTCTATCGCCGCGCTGGAAAACATTGTAGGAAATGTGATACAATACTCAAGAAGATAATTCTCGGACAAAGAAGCGCGTTCTATTGTCCGAAATGTCAAAAATAAATAATTAAACATTATTCACCCTGTTAAATAATTTTGCAAAGCAAAATTAAGATTTGAAAAACGGGATGAGTATTATAAAATAAATAAATATTTATAAAAAATAAGTTGTTTCTCTTATAAATCAGAGATTCAAATCTTATTTAACAGGGTAAAGATGAACAAAAAACAAATCGGCATCATCGTTCTCATTGTTGCCATTATCGCTGGCGGAATTTTTTATTTCGTCAAAAAACAAAACAAGAATGTTAAACAAATCCAATTAAGCAATGATACGCCCTCGGGTCCTGCTAACGTAGGCGATGTCAGCCCTATTTCAGGTTTAGCTTGCGAGAATTGGAATCGCAGAGCTTTTGCGGTTATGCAACCGGCGGATGCTACGGCAAGACCTGCAGCAGGATTCTACGACGCGGACATGGTTTTTGAAATGCCCGTAATTACAAATTCGATTACCAGGCTTATGGCCGTATATATTTGCGGAAATCCTGATGATGTCGGTTCAATGCGTAGCGCAAGGCATGATTATGTAGCTTTGGCTAAAGGATTGGATGCAATTTTTGTGCATTGGGGAGGCTCCCATTATGCGATTGATAAACTCAAAGAGGGAGTCATTGATGATATGAATTGCAATAATGATGGCGGAAAATCAGCCCAGCAATATTGTTACCGCAAAGCACAGACCGGCACAATGAAGGGTGATGATACCGGATATGCAAAATTTGCTGAACTAGTTAAGGGAGCTAATGCTTTTGGCTACAGAATGACAAGTCAATTCTCCGGCTACCCGCATCAAGATGAGGCAGCGCTTGATCAGCGTCCAGACGGAGGACATCTCAGAATCGCTTTCGCCAAACCATTCGATGTTAGTTTTGATTACGACAAAAATACCAATACGTATCTAAGAACCTGGGGCGGCACTGCTGATACTGATCGCAATAATGAAAAACGACTTGCCCCTAAAAACATAGTTGTAGTGGTCGCTGAATCAAGCCAAATTGTTGAAGGAGAACAATACAATAACGTACAAATTGGAGATCCTTGGTACGATTCTTCCGATTCCGGCACTATGACATATTACATGAACGGAAAAGAATATAACGGCACATGGAAAAAAGATAAGTCTAAATTGGACAGTAAACTATTTCTCTATGACCAATCCGGTAACGAAGTTAAATTTGTTCCGGGACAGATATGGGTTGATGTCGTAGAGCCTACTTACGGAGTACGTTGGACATCGGGAGACTAAAAATGCAAAAGATACAAAAACCAAAGTACAAGATACAAACAAATTCCAATAATCAAATCCTAATAATTAAAAATTTTTGTTATTTTAGAAATTGAGATTTGATATTTATTTGGTTATTGTTTCTTGTATCTTGTTTCTTTTCTAATTGTTTCTTGCGTCTTGTTGTTTTCCCGGTTGTATCTTGTTTTTTTGAAAAATATGTATATATTTTTATATGGCGCTGACACTTTTCGTTCACTCGAAAAACTAAGCGCCATAAAAAATAAATATTTAGAAACAAGCAGCTCAGGCACTGACCTGAGCGTTCTTGACTATGACGACAATCCAACTTCTAAGAAATTGCCGGATCTGCTATCGGCACAAGGGCTTTTCTCTTCAAAACGTTTAGTGATAGTAAAAAATAGCATGCTTAGCGGATCTGCCGAGAAGCAGAAAGATATTCTCGATTTTCTAAAGTCCAATTCTGCTTTGGAAAAAGATAACGATTCCGTAGTCGTATTTTTTGAAAACGGGAGCCCGAAAAAAAATGGCGCTTTATTCAAATTTATCGTTGCTCATTCAAAAAAGCAGGAGTTTGTCCCTTATAATGGAGCTCATCTTTCCAACTGGGCGCTTGCGTACGCGAAAAAAATATCCACTGAAATCTCATTTTCAAGAAACGCGCTCAATCTTCTGCTGGCTTCAGCTGGAAATGACTTATACATTTTAAGCAATGAAATTACGAAACTTATTAATTATAAAAACGATGGAATTATAACGGAAGATGATGTCGCGCTCTTGGTAAAATCAAAAGTTGATTCTACCATGTTTGAAACCATTGAGGCGCTTTGCAACGGAAATAAAAATCGCGCGCTTGCACTTTTGCATGAACAAATTGCCAAGGGAGAAGATACCTTTTATATTCTTTCCATGTACACGTATCAAATCCGGACTCTTTTAAAGATTGGAGATTTTTACTGGCAAGGCATGACTAGCGCGCCCGAGATTGCCAAAGCTTCAAAATTGCACCCCTATGTGGTGCAAAAAACACTTTCGCAAGTACGCAATATCAGCGAGGAAAAAGCCAAACAAATGCTCCGCGACCTTGCAGAAATAGATCTTTCAGCTAAAACTGGCAAAATCGACCCGATTTTAGCGCTGGATTCTTTCATTATTTCGCTTTAATAAAAGTTAAAATAGAAAGGCTATTTAAGTCTTTTTTGATTTTTATTTTTCAATAAATAATTTTTTCCTGTAATTACTTTTTTGCCGGTTCTCTCCTCCAATTCCAAGCGGGCATTTTTGGCAATCCGACCACCCTCTACGGCCGGTTTTTTGTTTTCTTCCAGACCATTTGATTTTTCGCTTTCCGCAATTTGCCGTGTGGACATTTCCGCCAAAGTGGTAAAGATCAATTCCGCCTCACTCATATGATCGCGTAAGTTTTGCGTTTTTAATCCTTTCAATTTCTTATGATCTTGCACGCTTACGTCTGACCATTCCTTATGAATAATGTTTGTCAAAATTGCAAATTCATCTTTTTCTCTGACATCATTCTTGCTCCAATAATCCGTCAACTTATTTCTGGTTTCCTGTCCGAACATTCTTCGCTGAATCCATTCTTCACTCCGGCCTCCTCTTTTCCAATTTTCTCTGGCTCGACTTATTGATTTCTCCGGATCAGCGATTTCCTGTATTCTTTCATAGCCAACCTTGGCCAGCCATAATTTTATCGGCTCAGCTTTTTTTGATGGTACCGATTGAATAAGACGTAAAATAGTTTCCGGATTAGCTGCATCGGTAATATAATATTTACCATCCGATGCCATCATTTTCAGGTGGTCACATTTTGTGACCACCTCGCTTCCCTCTTCTTTTAAACGATTTTTTAATGTTGTCCAATAGCTTTTAGCTTTTTTATGTTCAAATTGTTCTATCAAGGCTGCAACAATATCTACCACTGAAAAATACCAAGTTTCTGTTTTTTTATCATACTGGCGTCTGATGTTGTGCCCGTCAAAAATTGCTAGTGTGTTTTTGTTTTTCATATTTTTTTGTCCTGTTAAATTCCGTTTTACGGAATATTTAACCGGGGTGGTTTGGATATTATAATAGTGATATAATAACACCATACTATTCTACTGTCAAATGAGCCCGAAATCAACTTTTTGCTATTATTCTAAAAATACTCAAAGGAATTTTGCTAATACATAAAAACCAATGAATTTCTCCATTGGTTTTTGATTTCCTGAATATAAGCACTTACTTTTTCAAGGCAGCTTTTTTTACCATTGCGTTTAGACGGGATTTTTTTCGAGCCGCAGTATTTTTCTTTAAGACTTTCTTTTGGGCAGCCTTATCGATAGCTTTAATAGCGGCTTTAAGCGATTCCTGAGCTTCTTTTATTTTTCCGGCAGCTACGGATTCTTTAGTTTTCTTTATGGCGCTCCGAAAAACTCCTTTTACGATTTTGTTGCTGGCAGTTTTCTTTTCAGTAACACGCATGTACTTTTTTGCAGATTTTTTGTTTGGCACGTCTGTATTTGAGAATCCTCTTTTTCCTGAGAGCATTAGGAAAATGAAAACTCGGTAAGATTAATTATTTACTTCTCTATATTATTAACATGCCCGCGGTATTTTGGCAAGCCCCGCACTAATTTAACACCGTGCCGCAAAGGCGCAAAATAAAGAAAAATAGTCATCTTTCTACATTTAGAGAACTACAAACCTCTTATTTGAAATATTGTAAAGGTGTTAAATTTAGTGCGGGGCAAGCCTTTCCCTGCAATAATCTTGTTTTGAATTTTTGGCTTAATTTGTGAGTGTTACAGCTTTTTAGCATCCCGCTATAAGAAAAATAGCAGGAAATAGCTCTTATTTTTTGTTGTTTGGATATTTTTCCCATTTTTGATATGTCCAGCCATTTTTCTATTTTCCTATGGATATTTCCCTTCGTCCGATTTTTAAGGTAATTTCGATAAGGCAAAATGATTCTCCCGAGAAAAATAACTCCGTGCTTGAAATGCTGGAGATAAATTTTTTTGGAGTGAAGACGGAGCAGAAGATTATTCTGCAAATACGCGTCAAGAACATGGAAAAGCGAAGCTAAAAATTTTTTATTACGATGAATGAATACCAAATCATCGACATAACGACCGTAATATTTACATCTGAGCGCGCCCTTGATGAAATAATCGAAATTATTAAGATACAGATTGGCAAAAAGTTGAGAGGTTAGATTGCCAATCGGAAGTCCCCTGTCTTTTGCCGAAAAAAATAGGCTTTTTGATTTTGGAAGACCTACCCAATCCTCTTTTTTACCTTTTACGATGCAATTTTTTATCGGGTCATTGAAAATAACTTTTTGAATGATCCAAAGAACCAGGGCGTAATCAAAATCAATTTCCGATTTGAATTTTTTGAGCATTTTTTCTATCTTGCCGAATAGAACAACCTTATCAATCGACATAAAGTATCCGGAAATATCAAGTTTTAATATATAGCAATCTTTTTTGTAATTTTCGGAACAGGAGCGGATAAAATGATTGGCTCTTTTCACGCCATACGAAGTGCCTCTGCCCGCTCGGCACGAATAACTGTCATTTATGAACAATCGTTCGCAAAAAGGATTTAAATAATTAAAAATGAGATGATGAATGATACGGTCTCGAAAATCTCCCGCAAAAATTTCTCTTTTCACAGGATGGAAGGAAATAAAACAGATACTCGGAGAAATTTCATATTTCCGGCTTATAATTTCATCGCGAAGCTTAAAAAGTTCTGCCTCATAATTTAATTCGAATTTGAGAGCGCTATTTGTTTTTCTTTTGTTTTTTCTAGCGTCAAAGTAGGCTTGAAATAAGTCCGCCGTCAATTTTGAAGACATAATTTTTAGTTTTTGTTTGTAAAACGCCCCTCGATGGGACGTTTTACTTTTTATTTAGCGAGTCCTTGAGACACCGCACCGAAAATCCGTTAGCCTTAGCATTGGTGTTCCGGTTGACTGTAGCGTACCCGGAATTCAAGTTTCGGTTCCAAGCGGATCCGCCACTCTCAGATGAAGACCAGATGTTGGCGTTCGAAGCGCGATTGTTAAAAGAGCCATCCGTATTGCGGTTGCCGGCTAATGCTAGAATAATCATTCTACTCCTTATCATATGCTTTTGCGCATAAAATAAGTGAAATGCAGAGACGTAGAGACGAGACGTTGCTCTGTCTCTATAATAACTTAATCCGTCTCTAATATTTCTATTCCTCGCTTCATTATGATTGAAACGAGAAGATTATTGGACTTGCAGCGGCGCGCTCATTGTTGCCGTAGCAATCAATGACTCCGGCCAGAGAAAATGGAAAATGCAAATATCAAAAATAAAAATGGCAGCGTAAAATCAAAATTATTTGTTTTTGCCTTTAAGCGTGATGATGCTTGAAGCAATGATATTAGCGATTTCTTTGAGTTCTTTGAGTAAATATTCTAACTCTTGCTTGTCTCCTTTGTTGGTGTCTTTCAAAAGGCATATCCAGACTTTTGATTCATTGGCTGATTTCAGAGAATGGGTGAAAAAATTAATAAAATCTTTTTTGGAGCTAGCGCTGCTGGCTTCAGTATAATTTGCAAGGATGCTTGTTCCGCTTCTCAATAATTGCTTCCCCATTACATCAGAAACGGAACTTTTAGGCAATTTATCAATAAATTTGACCAGTCTTAAAACAAAATTATACAATCTCTTCTTGAATTCCATTTTGAATTTTGATTTGTCATTTTCCATTTTGAGATTTTATTTTTACATTTTTTTCTGCCAACCTGCCAGTTGGCGGCTGACGGATTCTATTTTTTCGTTTAGCAATACGAATTTTTTCAGATCAACTTGTTTCAAATCTTTCAAGAGCCGCAAAAATAATCGAATCGTTTCAATATTTTCTCTGGCTGATTGGATTTTTTCTTTTCGTTTTTCAAAACTGCTATTGGCGCGGTAAATATTAGTAATCATTTCCACAGTTTCTTTTTTAATGCTTTCGCCCAATGTAAATTTATATTCTCTTGAAAAATTTTTAGTGAACCGAAACAGTTCGACCAAAAGATCGTAGCTAGCGCGATAGACCGGAAGATTATCGTAAGTGGACATGAAATTATTTCGATTAATTTAGGGACTAAGTCCCCAATTGGGGACTTAGTCCCTAAATGCTTGGTGTTTTACCAACGCTGGGAGTTCGACTCCCATAATGGGAGTCGAACTCCCAAATGCAAATGCAAATTCAAAAGAGTCAAATGAGTCTAGTCCTTGAGACACCGCACCGAAAATCCGTAAGCCTTAGCATTGGTGAACCGGTAGACTGTAGCGTACCCGGAATTCAAGTATCGGCTCCAAGCGGACCCGCCACTCTCAGACGAAGACCAGACGTAGGCGTACGAAGCGCGACCGTGAAAAGAGCCATCCGTACTGCGGTAGCCGGCTAACGCTACATTCATTATGCCGGATTTTAATTTTGTTCCAGCCGTAGTGCAATCCCAGTCACTTCGGCTCGCGTTACAAGTTGCGCCGGTATCTTTTAAATAATTTTCCAGAGTATATTGTTCAGCATCGGTGGGGATATGCCAGCCAATAGGACAAATGCCTCTCGCTCCTGGGGTAGTAGAATATTGCATCGCTTCATCCCAGTGATAAAATCCGCCGTCCTCTGCGCAATTAGTGTCGCTATTATCATAGCACCATTTTTCAATTATTCCGTTATCGCTTGGCATGGTTGAGCCGGAAGCTAACTTCGTGCCAACTCTTAAATTACTGGACATCCAGCATTGTGTGCCAACAGGAATGCTTCCATAAGCGTTATTATCCGCATCATAAATAACGCTTCCGCATGGAGCAGTTGTTTGTGTCGTTCCGTCAGGGAATTTAATACCGTCTGTTCCGGCCGTACCACCGATTTCCAATTTAGCAGTAGGATTAGTTACTCCAATCCCCACGTTTCCGCCATCCTGAAACGTAACGCTGGCCGCGCTTGCTGCCGCGTTTGAATCCATAAATATTAAATCTCCGTAAGCATTAACGCCTACTTGCCAAGCTTCGCCACCGCTGTTTTCTTCAATATTCAAGGCTTTATGATTAGTATCCGATAGTATGCCGAGAGTTCCGAGATTGGTTGTTACTCCTCCAATATCTGCTTTTCCTTTCGGGTTGGTTGTTCCGATTCCCAAATTGTTTTCAATCGCCACGATGCCGTCGGTTAGCGAATACAATGAGTAGACAGCGCCGAAAGTCGCTCCTCCGACAACGGTGAGTTGGGAAGCCGGATTGGTCCAACCGATGCCAACTTTACCGGATGAATTAACCGCAATCGCCGGAAAAACCCCGTTGCCAGCGGAAACCGAAAGAGGGCTGAGAAGCGACGGATTGGCGGTGGTAATATTTACCAGATAACCGGTTCCGGTATTATTGATTGAATCGGTAATGTTAAAAAGATTGGTTGTTCCCGTAGCATCTCCGTAAGTGAAAGTCGTGGTGTAGTTTTGCATTGTCAGAGAAAGATTGGTGGCGGGAGCGTTGAGTTGCGACCATAAAATATTTTGCCAAGTCGTGTCTGTTCCATCGGTTTGCAGAAATTTGTTGGCGTTAGTTTCTTGTGATGGCAAAAGAGCGTTGCGGGCGGCTTGGGCGCTCGTTTGTCCTGTTCCGCCATTGGCGATTGAAACTGTTCCCGTAACATTGGCGGCATTGTAGGAAATATTGGAATTGATTTTTGTTCCCGCGATAGCCGATAGCCAAGTCGGATCGGAATATGTTCCGGTGGAATATACGCCATTGGTAACCGTAGCCGCATTACCCGTTGTGTTTTGATTAAGTGTTGGAAAATCTCCGGCTATCGCGATGCTTGGAACACCGGTGCCGGTAGTGTTTTTTAAAATACCGGTCGCAAGTCCTGAAAGTGATGTTCCATTTATCTTGACTACTGTAAGAACCGTATCTCCTGTTGCATCACCTGTGTGAGCGGCGTTTGTTACCAGTCCGGAATAGAGGGAGTTTACGGCATTATCTCCGGTGTTTGTGCCGGAAAGATTGAGGGCGGATTGCAATGTTACTTTAGTGGTATTGTCTATCGCATCTAAACCGTTAAGCGTTCCGGTTCCGGCCAGATTAATTGTTGAAACATAATCCAAAGTTGACTGCAGACTAAAAGCAGTACCGGTCAAATCCAAATCATCACCGGCTGAATATGTTGTTCCCACGCTGGCGGAAAGATTAGTTCCGTCCCAGTACAAATTTCCTCCGACATTGTAAAGATAATTTGTCGTATCGGAAGGGGCTGTGGTTTCAGTTAAGTACAGAGCGTCAGTCAGGGTCAGAGTTGCGAATTCCGGGCTGGAACTCACCGCCAAATTCTGGTCCAGCGTAACATCTTCGGAAATAGTCAGGGTGCGGCCTCCGCTGGTATTAATATCCAAGCCGTTGTAAGTCTTGTCGGTCAGATCATCGGCGATGTAATCATCATCGATAGTATCCGCTTCCCAGGTTCCGGTGGAGACAGTTCCCACTTCGTTGATTTTAGCTAAGATGGTTGAATCCAGGCCTTTGCTGGTAATCTCGGGAATATCCCCGATTTTGTTGCCGATAGTCTTGCCTTGCAGGAAAGAAGAGTTGATGGCTGAGAGAGCCGCACCCAGTTTTTTACGGGGAGCCATTTCACTGTCTTCTCCGATGCGGATGCCCAGATAGTAATCGCCGGTACTGAAATCCAGGTTTTCGGGGAATGATTTTTCGGCGGCCAGGTAAGCGCTCATGACTCCGCCGTAGATGTTGACAGTTTGTTCTTCCTGCCAGATGGCTGAATCGGAATTAGACGGATAAGGATCAACCGTATCTCGGTTCTTGGTATAGACGGCGAAACGCACTTTGTAATCGCCGTCCGGCAGAGCGGAGCCGTCTTTGTTGATTACATAGGCGGTAATGTTGATTTGGTTGGCGGCTTTAACATAGCCAAAAGGGGCTAGTGATACTAGAAAGATAGCGGTATAAATTGTGAGTTTAACAGAATTCATCAATATTTATGTAAAATGTAAATCTCAAAATTAAAAATGACAGTTTAAAATGAAAAATTATCTTTTTCCTTTCAGGGTAATGATGCTTGAGGCAATAATGTTGGCTATTTCAACGAGTTCATCCAGCAACCATCCGATTTCTTTTTTATCTCCTTTGTCGGTATCGCGAAGCAGGCAAAGCCAGACCTTCGATTCATTGGCTGATTTTAAAGAATGGGTGAAAAAATTGATAAAGTCCTTTTTTGAACTGGCAGAATTAGCTTCGATATAATTAGCTAAAATACTGGTGCCGCTTCTCAATAATTGTTTTCCCATTACTTGGCAGACAGAATCTTTGGGAAGTTTGTCTGTAAATCTTATCAATCTCAAAACCCAGGCATATATTCTTTTCTTAAAATCATTTTTAAATTTTGCTTTGTCATTTTCCATTTTGATTTTTGATTTTTACATTTTGTTCCCCCTACCTCACTTTCATCCACCCGAAGATCTGCTTGAATTGCTGGGCTATCATATCCACGACGTTGTCGCTCTTGGTGGAAGTGTAGGCGGTGAACTTTTCGGAAGTG
>Ga0247841_10002671_pt1 | contig 34935 bp, 35 predicted proteins | sample LaCruzMarch2015__2_FD_192410 | JGI IMG/M metagenome (GOLD analysis project Ga0247841, IMG submission 192410) | Freshwater microbial communities from meromictic Lake La Cruz, Castile-La Mancha, Spain - LaCruzMarch2015_18m | ecosystem: Environmental > Aquatic > Freshwater > Lake | place: Spain...
CTCTTCCGACAACGCAACCAATTCGAACCTTTGGTCTCCTCTAAGAGGGCAAAGGTTTGAATCTGGGTGTTAGCCAGGTAGTAAGCCCTGTTCTGTACCAATTTACCACATTCAACAAAGCATTCGCCAAGAACTGGCTCCATTTCAATACTTCCTAAAAGATCTTTTAAGGCCAAAGCTGATGCCTTAGTATTTTTATTTAGAGTCTCATAAAAGTTCTCAAGTCTATGTTCGATCCATTCTTTTGGCGGAGCTTTGAAGGCATTGGTCCTTTGGTGATCAAGGTCATGTATTTCCATTTTGAGCTTGTCACTGCGGCCTTCAGCCTCTGTAATGGCCTCTGACACTACCTTTGAAAAATTGCCTGCTTTAATGAAGTTTAAGAGGTTTTGAAGCTCAGACTGTACTTTGTCATACTGATGCTTCTTTTGTTTTACCTCTTCAGGGATCTCATTTAATGACTTGGCTATTGTCTTTTCTACGTTTTGGTAGACATACTTGAGATTTTCAGCTGTTAGGAACTTTTCTTGTAATTCTTTAAGGAGGATAGCTTCCACTCTCTTACGTGATATTAGAAGCTTGTTAGTGCAGGTCTTGCGTTTGTTGTTGTAACAGCCATAATAGCCGCCGGCCTTGCCGCTGATCTGTACCATGGCGCCCTGGCAGCATTTACATTTAAGAAGTCCGGATAACAGGTGAGTGGGGTTGCTGTGTACATAGCTTACTTGAGAGCCTAGTGGTTTTTCAGAATCGTGTCTTACAGGCCAGGCGCCGGCTAGTTCTTTCCATCGATTTTGTGTCTTTTCCCAAGTTTCTTTATCAATGATCAAAAGCTCTTCTCTAACAGTAGATATCTGATCTTTCTCGTTTCTTTGAATTTGTTTTCTTTTGCCAGAGATCGGATCTCTTACATTCTTGAATTTTCTCCAAGTCCAAAGGCCCATGTATTTTTCATTTTTCAGGATACGGCTGATTGTGGAGTTGTTCCAGTCGCCATTCCTGCGGGTGGGGACTTTTTCTTCATTGAGACTTTGCACAATAGCATTGATGCTTTTCCCTGCAATAAACTCTCTAAAGATCCTTCTAACGATGTTAGCTTCTTCTTCATAGATTTTATGGACCATACCTTCATATTTAGGCTGGCCTTTTTTATTTAATCTTAGTTCTCCAACAGGATGAGACTTGTAGCCATAAACGCTTTCTCCTGTGCTATAACCTCGTAGTTTTTGACCTTCTAAGCCACGCATAGTTTTCTTCTTAAGGTCGTCTAAGTAAAGCTCATTGATAAGGCCTCTGATATGAATGCCAAGCTTAGAGTTGTCATCATCTGTAATGATACCGTCTGACACAGAGATGATCTTAGTATTGTAGAAATTGAACTTGTTAACGAGAGTTAGCATTTGGTGGTTGCTGCGTGAAAGGCGAGAGAGGTCATCAACAGCTACTGCTTCGATTTCTTTGTTTTCTAAGGCTTTCTCAAGAGCTTGTAGTCCTGGTCTGTTAATAATTGAGCCAGAGATAGCCTCGTCTGTATAGATGTGCCTTTCTGATACTGTGAAACGGTTTTCTTCTATGTATTTTCTGCAGACACGTATTTGATCGTCGATGCTTTTTTCGCTTTGGTTCTCTGATGAGTATCTCGCGTAGATTGCGACTCTCATAGAAGCCTCCTTATTTTGAAAAAATGTCGGGATTTGCTTTCGCAGTTTGGATATATTCTTCAGCAAGAATTGAGACTAAGGCATCGAGCAGCTTTTTGGCAGCAGGATTTTCCGAATAGTTGAGGCTTATGGTTACCTCTTCTTCTGGAAGATCTGATCGGGCCTTGACTAAGGGTGCCATCGCTCTTGCCTTTTTGTTTTTCTCTGGGTAAGATCCCTTTGAAAACGGTATAGCTTATTCTTTATAATGACTAAAATATACCTTCAAGGGTATATTCGTGACAACAAAAAGTTTAGTATGGATGCAAAAAAATTAGGAAAACGTATCAAGCTCGCAAGAGTTGAGATGGATATGACTCAAGCAGATCTTGCACAAGCTACAGAGATCATGCAAAAGAGCATCTCGCGCTATGAGACGGGACAGTCTTTGCCTACGTTAGATACCTTAGAGAGGATAGCTAAGGTATTGAAGAAGCCTTTTGGGTATTTTTTAGATAATTAATTTAATTTTAATCTATAAATTTACTTTTTATATCCATAATTTGTTTTTATAAAACGGCGAGTTTTATATAATTAATCAAACTTTAATAGTTTTTGGTTGATCTTATGGAATTCTTGCTTATTGCTTTTATCGTATTATCCTATCTCTTTTTTTCTCGGAAAAGAGGGGGCGATACTGAATATTCTTCTACTCCGCCCCTAGCTTTCAATGAATCAATTAAACGTATTGAAGAATCATGGAGTCCAGAACAGTTAAATTCAGTTTTTTTTCAAGAAGTTTGCAAATGGCCTCAATATGAGCCTTTTTTGACTCAAGCATATCAGCTACAGAAAGAAATTCTGTTGGGAATATTGAGTAATAATTCTTATCATATACAAATTGTTCGTGAGAAAATTTTAGCCAGCATTAAGCTTGCAAAATCTGCTTATGAAATACAAATGCTTAAATTTTCATTAAGATGGGTACTACAGAAAATCCCTCATTTTAATCTGCTTTTTAATTCTCCTACCTATTCATCTCCAAAAAAATCAAAAGACCTATTTGGATGTTGTAAAACCATTGGAGAAGTGAAGCGTCGTCTTAGAAGATTAGCTTTATTGAATCATCCTGATAAAGGAGGTTCGGAAGCTGCTATGAAGGAGATTTTGAAGCAATATGAAGAGACTTTATCTAAGCTTTAACATTCGTGATCAAACGAGTTAAAAGTTGTTTTGTTCGAAATTGGATTTTGAGGAGGCTTGCCTGTGATTTGGGAATCTAGTTATTGGAAATCAGATTTGATAAAAGACGCTGACGTTTTAACTAGATGGGCAAAAAAAAGATCTTCCACAAAACAATATGTTTTATTCGAAAAGAAAATATTCATCTGTGCATATAGCATTAGAAAACTTATAGAGTCTGAGAAAATAGGTTCTGATTTTCCTATGTGGAATTTTAGTGTCGACAAATTCTTGAAAAATACAAGTAAGAAAATTGATTTTATGAATGCTCCTAACATTGAAGAATTCTATGACTTTGAAAATACAATCAAAGAATCAATAAATATATCATTTTTATCTGATAAACTAATTCACAGTTATATTTTTTCTCTGGAAATGAAAGAAAATGGAGAAATTGATGGTTTTTTGTTTACGTCTAATGATACAAAAGAAAAATGTATTTTTAAAATGGATTTCAATAAATTTATAAATATTTTAAAGTGGATTGGTCATTCAGACGTTATTAAGTCATTTCACCAACGAGATCCAAGTGAAAAGTCAGGTTTCAAAATATCTCGAACATATTGTTTTGATGATTGTATACCTCGCAAAGGATTGCCAAAAAAATCACCTATTCTCTATTTCAGTAAATACGTGGAAATTTGCCTAAAAGAAGAACAAAATAGATAGAGTTTATCTCATTTTTGCGAGCATGTTAAGATTGCTTAGCATAGCCTGAAAAATCTCAAGAAAAGTAGTCATTAATGTTAAATGTTCGTCCAGAGACCTCATTAAGATATCCGATTAAATAAGCTACAAAACTCTTTAGAACTTTTTCCCGATTATCATAGTTTGAAAAAAATATATGCTCATTGACATTTGTTTTTTCACGGCAAGCGGAAATCCTCAAGCAATTCTTGTCAGGATCTTTTATCCCACATAGGTATCCTCTGAAACTGAACACTATGTCAACAAACCAGGGAATATCTTCATTAGGTAAGTTCTCGAGGTTTTCATCAAGTAAGCCTAGAATGCCTATTATAGGATTAGAATGTTTTCCTCCTGAGATTTGAATGCCTTGCCCTTTTCCAATTGCGATTCCCCCAGGCAAATATCTCGTAGGATGATTCTTTTCTACAGGGACAAAATTAACAATTTTATCTAAGTGATCTCTTGCATTTGTCAGCTGTTGTTTTTTTAAGGTTCGTTTTAATTCAAATATCCCTACAACGGCCTCAATGGGTACAATTTCCATATTATCCAAATACTCAAACTTTTTTAAAGTATGAGAAACTAACTTGTCAGTAATGATAATATCTATTTGCGGAGAAATAGCTTTATTTGATTTTGAATATATATATCCATGAGTAATTTTAAAACGCTCTCCAATGACCTCGCTAAGAAATTTGCGGATAGCAATTTCTACCAATCCTCCGCAATCATCTGCATTCTTCATTTCTTGGTGGGCAAAGTATGAAGAGCTTTCGATAAAATTCAATTCGTCTAAAAATAATTTATAAATTTTGTCGATCATGATGGGTTTTTTAGTATAAAACTGATCTTAGGGATATTAGGTGCTTCTTCATTAAACGAAAAACTTTTTTCGACTGATCCTTTATTTAATTTTCAATCTTATGGTTGTTTGTTGATTATCAATCGTGAGAATGCTTAATTCTCGAATTTTTAAGCGCGTACTTGATTGATATAGTCTGGGATATGGAATTTTGACTTGTATAGAGAATTCAGAATTGGTTTGAATATATGTGTAGGTTATGTCCTCGATTCTGCGTGGATATAAGAGAATCTGAAACGGCTTAAGCAGTATATTTCCGACTAGGAAGATTAGTTTAGTCTTGATTAAGGTTTCGCTCCACCGCGTATTAAGATTTCGATTGCTTGTTTGTCATTATTATTAATCGCCGCCTTAAGTGGAGTTCCGTAAATATCAGAGCATTGTATGTTTAAATTTACACCAGCATTCACAAATTCATTTAGAATTGAATAATTTTTATTTTCTAAAGCAACGTACACTGAAGTAACCCACTCACGAGTCTTTTTTGAGTAGGCTCCAGGAGGAATATATCGATTTCGTTCATACGAAATAGTTGGATCTGCTCCATGTTTTAAAAATAAACGAACTGCATTAACATCATTTGCGCTTACAGCATTATCTATAGTTTTATATTTTAACAGGATGTCTACGAATCCATCATCTTGTGAAGTTGTTGTGATCGCCATATTTGACGATAATGCCTTCATTTCTGCCCTTAATCGCCTTTGTCCTGCTTTTGGTGAATGTGTCGTGGATAATATTATTGTTCCTTTCTGTTCGCTCGTTTGCGATATCATTGGCAAAGGTTCTTGATATATATTATTTAACTCAAATTTTTCAATCTTCATAATTTCACCTTGTTTTTTTATTAATTGTATTGCATTTGCTAATATAAAAATATGTAAATTTATTTATTTTTTAAATATGTTGTTGTTTTTTTAGTTCTATTTTTTTGTTAAACTTTATTTAAAATAAATTAAATAGAAATATTATAATTTATTATATATTTATCTTGTTAATTTGTGAAGAAAAGAAAGATGTGAACAATTCTGTAAGAAAAAGATATTGGAAGCAAAACTCTCTAATACCTGCTAAATAAAAAAATGCTAAAGAAATTACATCTAGTATTAGACACATTTTATTAATAGGAGTTTCCTAAAAAAATCAATCCCTTACCTACCGTTTTCTTATTGATATTCAATCTTGCTCCAATTTCTTGATTGGAAAGCCCAAGAGCTTTTAACTCTTTGATCTTGGGAGCTAAAGCTTGGTATATTGTCATTGTTTGATCGCAGGGGATTTTGACCTGCATAGAGATCTCAGAAAAGGTTCGAATTGGTTGCTGCCGCGTCCGTATCCTTTTCTATAACTAATTAATTACATATTTTAATAGCAATTTACATAGTAGTGTATTTGTGTTTTTATATGCTTAATTTTTAACGTTAAAATTAATTTAGGAAGTTTGCATGTCTAGTATCGCAGCTGTAGTGCTCAGTTCTTATCCTGAGATAGTTGTTTGTTATAAATGTAAGAAGTCAGAAGAAGTTGATAAGTTTTCTAGATGTGCACGTTGTCATATTGCCAAATACTGCGGTCGTGAATGTCAAACTGCTGATTGGCCTGCGCACAGAAAGGTTTGCGTTTTAACAGCAAAATGTTCCGATATTGAAGCTGTTTGGGCATCTATTACTGTACATCCCGCAAGCTCTAAAAAAAGTGTTGTTGTTCATGAGAAATCTTATGCTAGTGCTGCGGCTTGGTGGGCTGAGCAGACAAAAACTACTAGTTCTTATTGGGATGTATTAGCCGAAAACCTTGGTTCGAGGATAACGGGAACGAATGCATTAGATTTGGGGTGTGGTGCAGGACATAATTCTCTTCTTCTTATAAACATGGGATGGAATGTAACTGCAATAGACTCTTCAGAAGGAGTTGTAGCGAAATTCAAAGGGGATTTAACAAGCATATCCAAAATAAAAGGCGCCAAAGAAGTTGTAGATAGGATCGATCTTAAATTTATGGATGCACATGAATTTTCTTTTTCGGAAAAATATGATTTGATTTTAGCTAAGAGTGTTTTTCCTTATCTAGATCCTACAAAAATTAGAGAACTCTTGCAGAATGCTTATAATTCTCTGAATGCAAATGGGTGTTTGTTGGGTACTTTTTTTATAGAACCCGATGAAAAAGTGAGTGCAAAGCATTGTCCGGTTCTGATTTGGACAGTAAAAGGAGATAAAGAGGCGCGAGCAATGCTTGAATCTCTAGGTAAAGATACAAAAATTGAATTTTGCTATGCTAAAGAAGAGGTTAGTCAAGTGGTGTTTATGCTTCGGAAAGTATGATGAGCAAGCTAAATACATAATTGAGATTGAAAAAAGAAACGGATCTTCTCCCTTTTCTGAATCAACAGGTCCTTGATTCAAGCTACTGAGCTAAAGAGTGATTTTATTAAGTTTTCGCTTTAGTTTTTCTTCAGGCTTGAGTTTGACCTTCTTTTTGGCTGTTTTTACTGGAACGCGTATGTATTTATACTTAGGCTTAACAGCTACGATTTTATCGCCCTTTTGCACGATTAAAGATGTGTTCGTGCGACTAGCTATGTCTTTGGCTTTCTGAATGCCGCGTTTGTGTCCTTAAGGGTCTTATACTCGGAGACCTTTTTCTACTGTTTTCCTATTAATTCTAAGTTTGATGGCTATATTTTCATTAGATAGTTCCAGAGCTTTTAGCTCTCTAATTTTAGGAGCTAGTACTTGATAGATCGGCAAAGTCAGATGACAGGGAATTTTGACCAGCATAGGGATCTGGGAAACGGTACGAATCTGGGTGTTTACCAGGTTATAAGGCCTGTTCTGAACGATCCGAGCCTGGCTAGGACACGTTTCGATCAATACCAAAAATATTTACGTTGAAGTAGACCTCGAGATGAAGGCAAAGGCTTTAGCATATCGTGAGGTGATTGGCAAGAAGGCAAAATAGTGCTGGAAAGAGGATAAAAACCTAATGAGTTTTTTGAACTCTTTGTGATACGATTCTTATTTTAACCTGGGAGATATCTATGAGTTTTACATCAAGCGTGTCAAGTACACATACTTATCATGGAAGCTCTGAAGTGAATTTCTTCTTAAATGAAGATCATGCCCTGACCGTTACAATAGATACGGATAGACTGCACATAAGATCAGTTCAGGCTTCTGAAGAAGATTATGGTTCCTATGCTGCCTTATTTGGTGATCAAGATGTAATGGGCAAATTTGCTACAGGACAGACAAAAAGCAGAGAAGAGATCGAAACCCGAATCAAAGATGTTTGGGTAAAACGTTGGCATCAAAATGATCCTTATGCTGGCCTAGCAGCTTTTAAGAAGGATACGGATGAATTTCTAGGTCACGTAGTGATTGGACATGGAGACGCACCAGGGCAATCTGAGCTTGCATACCTCTTCAAGAAAAATCATTGGGGTCAAGGATTTGGAAAAGAAGCTGTAACTGCAGTCGTAAATGAATATGCCCCAGCAACAGTTATGGAAGGGTATACTTTAGAAGGTAAAACTCTAGAAAGAATTACAGCAACTACAAGGCCCGATAATCTCGGCTCCGTGAAAATCTTGGAAAAATTAGGAATGCATATGACCGCTGAAGAAATTAAATATGGAGCTTCACGTCTTGATTTCTCAATTCATCTAAGCGAACTAACCAAAGTTTAAAGAAAGTAACGGAAATTTTACTTATCTCAATTTTTCTGTAGCTTTTAGTACTTCGCGGATACACGTAAGAGTTGTGTTCTGAATATTTTCATTGCCCATCGCTATAATTCAATAAGAGAATCCCTTCCTAACCGTTTTCTTATTGATCCTCAGTCTAGCTGCGATTTCTTCATTTGATTATCCTAATGCTTTCAGCTCTTTGATCTTTGGAGCCAAGACTTGATAGATCGGCAATGTCTGATGGCAGGGGATTTTGATCAGCATCGGGATCTGGGAAACGGTACGAATTGGTCCCTCCTTCGTCCGTATCCTTTTCTATAACTAATTAATTACAGATTTTCTGAGCTAATTTTAGATAATTTTCTTCATTAACATGCTTGTTTGTTTATAATAGATTTGCTAACCGGTATGAAGCATCAGTTAAAATCCAGCCGCTTAGACTCTCTTTTTTAATGATTTTATTCGGTATTTCTATGACAATTTAAAAAAATAGATTCAAGATCCGATCGATGAATAAGAAGCTAACGTGCAAAGCTCTTATTTAAAGCTTTTTTCGTTAGCAATAGAAGTAATTGTATTTGGAGTAGTTGCTACATATATTACGAATCGTTTTTTTTGCTCTTACTGAATTCCTGATTGAGCTAGCTCAGATGTTGAGTGTAGTTCCAGTAGCCGCGGCAATATATAGGCACTGCGGATGGGAAATTCAAGCTTGGTAAGGAAAAGCCAAAGAAGGGTCCTTAAACAAAAAGTGCTTTTCATTGTTTTGATCTATAATTAACTAAGCATTTTATTCTTTATTTAACAGTCGTAAACTTGGTGATATATGTCAGTATGTTCAGATATGCCCAGTCTTAATACCGCAGGGAATTTTGTTAATGGCACTTTTACAAGTTTTTGCAATCTCTCTCTTTGCCATCCTTTGTTTACCGTTAAAACTTTTGTCATGTCTGGTAGAAGTCTACCAAAATATTCTCAGCTTTATGCAGGATATGGAGCTAATCTTACTTGCGATATTTCTAATCAGGCAGTTGCTTTTTGTGCTTATGGGGTATTTCAGCAAAAAATCATGGATAATAAGAAGCTTTCTCCCTCTGAACAATTCTTAGGAGGACTATTCGCAGGAACTGTAGCATCCCCTCTTTTGGCTGGGCTGGAGCGAGTGATGATCATTCAACAACTATCTAGCGAATCCAGGAGTACATCGCACTATAAAGTTTTGTCCTCAGCCCAAGTTATTCGTTCTATTTGGAATACGGAAGGCCCTGCAGGATTTATGAGAGGTCTGCTGCCAACGATCTTACGTGAATCTACAAATTCTGCTTGCTTTTTTGGTTTATCCAAAATTGTTAGAACACCGATCAGTCGGGTTGTTCCTGATGAAAAAATAGCAAATACGTTTTCTTATCTAGTTGCAGGTGTAACAGCAGGATTTCTAACCAGCCCCTTCGACTTAGTCAAAACTCTAGCACAAAAAGATATTACTTCTAGACCGAAGCCTTTATGGATGTTGCTGCAACATGCTGTAAATGAAAACAAAGGTCTTGTTTTTCAAACAGTTTATAAAGGAGCCTTTTCTCGTGTGATTTTGATTGGTTCAACAATGACAGGAATGGGTTGTTTTTCCGAAAGAATTCCTCATCATCTCCCTTCAATTTTCCACATCGAACCAGTTAAAGAAAGAGAACTAAGATAATATATTTTATGAAAAACAGATTAAATAAGTGCGGTTGAATCTACAAAAACACTAGAAAATACAACTAGTTCTCCGTTAATCCATGTTTACTTAACAACCTGATATCTCAATTGCACTAAACCGCTTGGATAAGATTGAGTAGATATAAGATGACATTTCTGTTCCTTTTTCATAGTACTAAAGAGGGGGATTCCAGATCCTAAAACTGTAGCAATTACCGAAATGGTGATATCGTCCACTAAGATCATAATTCAAGCATTTACCTTCAGCATTTGCACTACCCAAAAGCCGGTCATGGGATTAGTATTCCCAACCTTCCTCAACCAGGTCCCGTCTACTACCACCCAGTTGGAAAAAAATGGTTTACGATGGGGGGATCTATACCCGAGGATCAATACGCAAGCCAAGATTCTTGGGAAAAACTTATCGAGTTTTTCGCTAATACTCTCAGAGCTGATTAAGGAAACTTGATGGAAGCCTTGGACTCAATATGGAAAGCACGTGATTATTTTAAGTCTTTAAAATAGAGAAGTCTAGTGTGTTTTGAGGGAAATCTTATAAGGTGCTTTTGCTATATATATAGGCAGCCCGCTTGCGCCATCTGTAAAGAATTAAGTCATATGTCATATTTTGCTTTATAATTAATTTTAAAAATAATTTAACAATCAGTTTTGCATGATATTAATTTATCAGTGATTTTGGTATAATTTTCGTTAAATATTGTTAAGGATTATTATGTGCTCAATAAGTCCACATTCAAGTAGCTCTCCTTATGCTATGGCAAGAGTCGTAGGTGCTGCAGCACCCGTTTGCCATCTTTCAAAAGATCCCGCGTATTATAACCAGTATTTGCAAGATATTCATAGGATCTTTGAAATAGAACTTACAAGTTCACAAGGTAATGGAGTTTTATCTTCTTTTTCTAGATATGCACCGATTAATCCTGCATTTTTCACACCTCAGTTTTTCGAGGGTATCGAGAATATTCGAGCAAAAGCTTTTTCTGAGGGACTAGCAGTGGAGCCATCTCTACCTGCTCAAAGAAGCTTTAATCTGATGGTTTTTGATATTATCAAAGAAATCGTAGCAGAGACCAATGACAACACCTCACTCGAATTTGTGCCAGGTGAGACCCTTATGCTTGGTCTGAAGAAAGAGAGACTCTCGATTTCTTTAGAGAATTTTATTTCCCGTGTTCAGCCAAAGCTGCTTGCAGTCCTATTACCAGGAACTACTCTAGGTTGGAGGGGTTGCCAAAGTGTAGATGAATCAGTGGACCAACTTGCAGCAGCAGAATTTCAAAAGGAATTACATCAAGATCGACTACATCTTGAAAGGCTCTTTTGTGATGATCCTATATTTAGAACAGAAGCGGTCCCTATATCTGAGGCTATCGAGTACACAAATTCATGTGTAGCTCCAGATGGTGCTCCCCCTGAAGTTGTAGAGCAGTTTAATCAAATAAAAAAGGTTCGACTTGCAGATCTTGAAGAGCAAGCTGATAAGTCGTTTTCACGTGCTGTTGAGAGAGATAGAACCGCAAGAGCTGCGCCACAGATGGTACGTGCTGAAGCTCTTCCTGCTGAAGCTGAGGTGAAACCTGAGGTGCTGTCATCCCCTTTGACTCCCACGGAAATGCCAGCGGATGCAAGTCCTGCAACTGCAGGTTCTGGATCTACAGAGCCGGGTAGTGTGTCTAGGTCTACGGTGGATCCAACTTCATCTCCTGTAGGGGATTTACCAGCAGCTTTTGCTGATCCTGCATAATGAGATCCTTATTTTTACCAAAGATGATGAAAAATTCAATCTAGAGAGAAGAATGCCTTATGTTTATAAGGCACTCTTTTTGAGATTTAACAACCAGAGCCTGGCATGAGAACAACAGGAACTAGCTGATCTGTTTTTACAGGATACGTTTTATTTGGAGTGATGTCGACCCAGTTGGTGACAAGATCTGGCTCTTTTGTTCTTTGTGTCCATACTAAAAGTCTTAGATGCTCAGCATCTTTAGGGATTGATAGGGTAACTTTCCCCGTTTTATTGATTGTTTGGACTTTGCTCATATCGAGTGGTTTCCCGCACATCATCGCTTTATTAGCTTGATCTACTTCACTAGCTGATGAGGCCCACTGTACTGCCATCTGTGTTTGTGGGTTTTTACTAGGGTAGGTTGTCTGGTTGTTGATCACCAGATTGTCTGCAAAACCTGTAGCACTCAGGATGAGCATAGAGAGAAAAAACAAAATCTTTTTCATAGTATTACCTAGTTGTTATTGAACAGTTGTCCCTTCTTGAGGGGTGCAGGGCGCGTCGTCATTTACTTCTGGAGCTTGTAGAGGGAAGGTCCCACCAGAGCATAGTGTTAAAGGCTTGCCAGTCCCTTTGAATACCGATTTTGGTATGTGCACTGTTACGTTTTTGATCACGTTAACAGCTTCTGCAATCACGAAGTCACCGACCATACTAAGGAATTGGTAGCTCTCTTCGGGTGATAGACCTTGTGTGCGGACAAGGAAGTCAATAGCGTTTCTTGATGCGAGCTTCATCGCTTCAAGAAGGTCAGTATTGAGTCCCACAATCATCCAATGCGTAGCATTTTCGATGATAGGCCAGCTAAAGGCATCTCCACCTTTTCTTTTTGTTTTATCAAGCACCCCTTCCGCTTTTAGGTCTTTTCTTACAATAAACTGCATGGTGATCCCTTCATAGGCAGTCTCTAGGGCTGTGATGTCGATTTCTCCATTGCTTTGCATAGCGTGAGAGTCTCCCGTCCATACAAGGGCTCCTTTCTGGAATACAGGCAAGAAGATGACAGATCCTGCTTGCAGCTCTGGCTGGTCTAAATTACCACCAAAGGGTCCTGGTGGTACAGAGTTGAACTCGCCAGAGACGGGTTGTCCAGCTTCATTAGGCTGTATGCTAACAGGCCAGCCTTGAGGCCAGTCTAGGGGAGGGGCTACTGCAAGAACGCCAGGAAAGGGCTTTAGCTGTAAGCAGACGCCTTTGGAAAACTCTGTGGTGTTGTTTACTTTATCGAACTTGAAGTATTTGATTCTGGGTGATGTGAATTCGTTTAAGATCCCTTGTGTGGGGCTTAAGAAATTGTATCCCCAATCTGTGAGTTTAATATCGAGAATGCGAATCTCGATGACATCCCCAGGCTCTGCTCCTTCAACATATACAGGGCCTGTTACTGAGTGCATCCCACGTCTTTTTTGGATGTCATTGGCTGTATAAAACTTTGCGACATCATTCGGTGTTGTTTTGTTAAACTGCATCACTTGAAGACAGCTATTCCATGTTTCTAGAGTAACTGTATCGCCTGATTTTACTTTTACGACAGGCGGTTTACTTAACGTAAAAAGCCCGAGTGTGACTGTGTCGGATGTTGCTGGAACTTTGTAAGCATCCGCCATAAGAGAGGAAACTTGCAACGAGGCCATAACAAGTGAGAAAACTGTTAATTTTTTTAGCATTTTCGCTCCTACATGAAAATAGTTCCATATGTAAGTCTTGCGAAAATGAAAGACAAGAAAATATTTTACATATTCTTAGAATAGAGCGATAAATCTTGCAGTCACGGCCGTTACGTTGTATTTGGTTGGATGAGCTCCCGGATAGGGGATGTAGCTGAGTACAGGTTGAAAGTAGATCGATGAATACACCTGGGCTTGGTAATACCCTTGGAACATGATTTCAGATCGTCTTGTGAAAGTGTGACGGTTAAGACGAGCCCACGAGCTGCCGATACCAAAGGAGTCATTCGGCCGATTAGCAACTAAGGAGAATGCTGTAAGACCGGCTCCTGCGGAGAGATTCATCGGAAGTGTTTTAGAATTGTTCCATCCTAGCTGAAAAAATCCAGAAACGTTGCCTTGGTTCGGTGTCTTTGTATCTTTGATCCAAAGGGCCTGCGAGCCAAATGCATACACGCCACCAGTGCCGGTTTGATTTTGTGTGCCGGACTGAAGCTTTCCACTTTGATACCATCCGCCGATGGCTGCAATGCCAGGCCTTGATGCTGTCCAGCCATAGCCTGCTTCCATGATAGAGAAGTAGTAGCCATTAAACTTAGGCCCTGTAAGTCCTGTCTGAACTCCTTTAGCTAAGCTTCCATCGAAAAAACCTAGATTAACATAAGCCTGTTTAACGGGAGCAATGGTAGCTACTGCTCCATAGACTGAGTTGTAATAACCTCCGAGCACTCCATCTACAGTTGGGTTGACAAAGATCGGTGTATAGATAAGGCCTGTGACCGATGGAATGGAAACAGCAGGGTTAGTCGTTGGCACCGGTTTTGATACGTTGTTAAAATGATAGCTGGGAACTGTCTTTCCAACGCGAACACTTAATTTGTTATCGAGAAATTCTTGTCGCAGCCAAAGTTGGTATAGCTCCGATCTGTCAAGCGGAGGATGTCCAGGTAAGCTGTTATACCCTTGAACCACACCTGCATCTTTATTGGTTGACTGACCATTGAATTGAAGAAATTCGGAGCCGAATGATCCACCTTTCCATCCAAAGGCCCTTTCAAAGTCGATGAATAGATCCAGTATGAGGGAGCTGTTGCCTGTCAGGCGTCTGCCGTCAGCGCCGCAAAGAAGAGCGTTATAATCACCAAGCCATACCCCACCGAATCGTACTCCTGATTTTTCAGGGATCTGCATGAGTTTTCCAAGTTCGCCTGTACCTGTCAGAATGTTTACAGCGCCAGGGTTACCACTTATGCCGTAGCTTGCTTCTTCTGCATGAGATGCTGTAGCAAGAAAGAGACTTAGGAAGATGAAATTTCGGTGTATGTTTTTCATTTTTTCTTTTTAGTACGTAGTTTGAATAAATAGAACGCTACGATAATAGCGGCGACAATCCCAATAAGAGTTAGGGTATCGATCTCTCTTTCTTCGTAGATAATCGGTAGGTAATGTCCTGAAAAGTAGCCAATAGATAGAAATAAAGATACCCAAATGATTGCACCGCTATAGGCATACATAGCGAAATATTTCATCTCAAGCTTAGTAGAGCCGGCTGTAAATCCTGTAAAGTGTCTAACACCGGGAACAAAGTAGCCAAGTAGCAGCGCCCACTTGCCAAATTTCACGAACCAGTCATGCACTTTTTTTCTTCTCGGTGGAGTAAGACCGACCCATTTTCCATATTTGCTAAGGATATGATCTCCTGCAAGACGTCCTAAAAAGTAGCTGGTAGTGATGCCGCATAAGCTGCCGGTCATTGCCGCAAAGATCGTTGCTGGAATGCTTAATTTATCATGACGCATGAGCGCGCCTGCAATGATCATGAGGGTTTCTTCAGGTACAGGAAGGATGATGATTCCAGCGCAAAGAAGTAAAAACAATGCAATGCTGCCGTATTGTGTTAGCCATAAAGAGAGGGTATCGACGTCGGGAAAAAAATCCATGTGTTTTACCTAGCTGTGATTTGGTAATCTTTCTTCAAGTGTGTATTTCTAGCAAAGAAAAATTTAGGAAAGCTAAACCTTATTTTTTTATAATACTCTTTGAAAGAAGCTTTCAGGTTCCTTCTTAAGAGTGGTATTGGTTGATGTAGCTCTTCCAATAAGGCATGTATATTCTTTCCATTTTATAGGTTTTTTGAGACATCTCCTCATATTTTTTAAGTAAGAATTCTTCGGTGATCTCACTCCAGTCATTTATAATGAGTACCGGCAGCTCTTCAAATGCCACATCCATTGAAGAAGACTTAACGATCGGGATTGCTCCCATGTAAAGAGATTCCCAGACTCGGTGACAGTCTAGGCCATTGCCTCTTGGGCATAATACAAACATAGACTCTGATAGATCTTTTAAAAAGCCTTCATAGCCTTTGCCAGGGCTTACATAACAGTAGGGGGCATTTCTAAACATATTATAAACTAGGGATCTCTCTGAATGACATGTCCATATAGAGAAATTCAAATACAGGGTGATTTGTTTAGGGGAATTAGACAACTTGTTTATGGCACTCATAACTACATCAGGATTTCCGTAATAGTTATAGCGATTTTCAAGTCCTATCGGTATCGGAATCAGTTTTTTATGTGTGTATCCTTCTGCATTCTGTGCAAACCACGCGAGGATCTTAGGATCATCTAAAAACTCTCTGAAAGAGCCGGGGGCTGGGTAATCACTATTATGTGTGATGACTACGTAGGGCTGCGGGATTTTTGGATGAATATTTCTAAAAAATTCTCCAATGAAATCTGTTTTAACAAAAATGATATCTCCTCGTGTCACTTTACCAGGATCAAAGCTTCTTTCCGTTTCATCATAGATAAAGTCGCTACTATCTCTAAAACCATCTCCTGTGATTAATGGGTATGAAGGTCTACGGTCAGCATATATCTCATTAGCTACAAAAATTAACAGGCATCCAAGTAAGATCCAGAATGGGATTATCTTCGGTCTTATTTTTTTTGCTAAGTTCATAGTTTTTTTTTACCTTCGAAGAAATTGAATATTGACGTGTTGTGATTTAACCAATGACACAGAGTTACTGTAATCGACTTGAAGAGAGTTCGTTTCGGTATACGAATAACGGAATGTCGATAACCACATTGTATTGGAATTTCTCATAAACCATATGGTTAAAAGAAATATCTTCTCCATAATTTTGATCCGGCCAATTGACTTGTCGAAAAACATCCCGTATAAAACTCGGATTGCCGTTTGTCACTCTCCAACCCGCAAATGAACCAATATCGGAATACTTACTGAGAGATTCTATCTGATCTAGTGAATGTGTAGGCATGTATTCTCCTGAAGCTACGTAACGATGAAGGAGATGATCTATTTTAAAATGTTCGAAAAAGAATTTTATAATTTCGACACGTTGAGGATGTGGAAGATCATCCGCATCTTGACAGATCAAAATATCTCCAGAGCTTTGTGCGCAAGCTAGATTGCGGTTTTGACCTGCTGATTTATGTGATGTATGGCAAAGCAATTTAATTAGAAAAGGCCAAGAACCAGTTTGTATAGATCTAATTGATTCTGGATCTACTTTTTCGCATTCAGAAAGAGAAATGACGATTTCGTCTGGAGGAACAGTTTGTTTTTGGTAACAGAGTAGTAAGGTAGGGATATGCTGAAAATGTTTATAATAACAAGGTATGATAATGCTAGTTTTCATGTTCGCTATATTTTCACGTTTTTCTAAACAATTTAGCGAGATGGAACTAAAAAAAGACAGAATAACACAGATTGAAAAACATGAAGATTTCATGAGCTTACTCAATCTGAAGGGTTTCGTATAAAAATTGCAGTGCCTTGCCAATCAAGATTTCCCCATATTTTATAAAGTGTGAATCCTTTCGAAATGAGAAAGGGAGCTATGTCAGAAAATTGAGCCATTCCTTTTCTAAATTCCCTGAAATTTACTTCAGTGGATATGACACTTACTGTATCTAGTATTTTGGGGGCATGAAGAAGTGTTAAATACTCCGCTCCTTCCATGTCTAGCCACATATAATCGATATGTGTTACTCCATTTTCTTCTGCCCATTCATCTAGGTTCTTACAGAATACTGTGATAGGAGTATCTTGATACCACGTAACTCCAGGAACTTTGTTGTCATTAAAAAGAGATGAAGATCCATCAGTCAATGGATTGAGATTGAAGGTGTAATATCCTGTGTGAGAAAAAATGCCAAACGGAAAAGTTTTAATGTTGTTATAATATTTGCCGATAGCCTCAAGTCTTGTATAGGCTTCAGGATTTGGTTCAAAGGTATATATAAGTCCTTTAGGCCATTTGAGTGAAAGCCTTTCAGTGTCCTCTCCATAATGTCCTCCAGCTTCCAATATGATCGGATTTTCTGGTAGGAATGAGGCTATGAATTCTGGTTCCCGTCCGTCATGGTTGCCGGGAATCCAAGGAAGAGATTCGTTTGCTATACCTATCGAACATAAAATAAAAAATGGGACAAAAGTCAATAAACGCATAGCGACCCTTTGGTATTCGTTTAATTTTTTTTTAATCTTTTACTTAGTTTTCAATATCAATGTTTTTAATCTCATTAACTATGCTTTCTACGAAATTCTCTATAGAAAATAGTCTAGCTTGCGGTGTTGTGTAATACTCATCTATTGCTCGCAAGTAGTTTTCGTATGTAGAGCGATCCATGTTTTTCACAAATTGATATAGTTCCTCTAGAGATGTAAAATCCCTGCGATCGATAAAGCAAGACTTTGGTACATATTTTTCAATATTTGTAGCTCCGTAATAAATAGGTACTGCTCCACCAATCATCGCATCGAAAATTTTTTCAGTAACATAGCCGTATTGATCTTTCATATTTTCATAACAAAAACAAAACTTATAATTCTTTATCGTTTCCCATTTGCTTTGAACAAGAGTTGCTTTGTACTCATACCAATCACGACCATATAAATCAAAATCTTCAGGATGATTTGCTTTCAAGAACGCAACCATATCTCTTCTCTCCGAATATAGCTCTTTTTCATGCCAATATCCCCAATTAGATCCGATAAATGTTAGTAGTTTTTTTTCTGAAAAATCAGGTATTGGTTTAATCACTTCGTTGCGAGGTTGTGGATAGTGAAATTTAAAATACTCTTTAGAATCAACCAGATCATCAAACATTACGAAAATCTTTCCAAAATATTGAGTTAGGACTCTACTGTAAAGAGTGGGCATAACAACGGGGGGCTCAAAAATAAAAAGCAGGCGTCGTTCTTTTGAGATTTTTGATGCAATGTTATCTAACAAAGTTTGATTCGTTTCATTAAGAGAAATAATCGCTACTGCGTCATCTAAATTTGCTCCGTTGTAAGTGAATTTTACTTCATAACCCATAGAAATGAGTGCTTTGCGGAGTTCGCAAAATGGCTTAGCTACCTCATCACGATAGGAATAAGGATTATTGAAAAATTGGTATGCATCATGCCCTCCTACTGGGACTATGTAAATAGTCTTACCTAGCAATAATATTGGAGATAGAATTCCTAAAATTAAAAACACAAATTTCATGTATAGGCCTTTTGAGTGTTTGAAAAAAAATTACCATTTGTTTCGTATGTTATTCTGTACTTTTTTTTGAAATATTAAGAAAGGGCTTTTTTAACTAAATTGATCCGATCTTCTCTGGACCTTCAGTCCTGGGGATGAATAGCTCATCTTACTCTTGGTTCTCAATGTGTATATCCTAAAGGAGATTTCTTGGCTTGCCCGCAGAGCATGGAATGAGCGCAACTTCTGCTAAGTTCAGAACATGAACTAATATGAAGTGCACCTCGCTGAATACGAATCAACCGTATCGGTCAGGCTGAGGAAGCCACTTCTAAATAACTATCAATATTATTGGTTAAGTAAACATCTAGCAGTCTCCTTGTAAATGTTTACAAGGAGACTCATCTTTTCTCTAATGAAATTCGCCTTCTCTTAGCCAACGTGTGATCAGCCATTTTTCCCCTTGTGCAACAGGAGATCCACCATGGAAGCTCATCGGGTCTGGCTCATTTTCATCATTTACATTATAAAAAAGGACAGCCTTTCCTTTTTCAGCATTGATTCTAAGATCTGCTTTAGGGAAAATAGTCTCTCCTCCAGCTTCAGTGGTATGTAAGTAGATCATGAAGGTCGCTACGCGCTGACCACCTCTATTGAAATGCACCAAGCCCCCTAGTGTTTCTGGATCGAAATAATCAAAGTGAGGTTGATATTCACCTCCTACTCCATAATGAAGAAGTTGTATTGCTTCTCCGTTTTTTTCTGGGATTTTAGTTACTTCAGCTACTCTCTTCTGAATCGTTTTGAGAACATCATCATCAGGTGTTGCAGAAAAAAACATGCCTGAACTTGTTCTTCTATCATCCAGAACTGATTCAGGACCGTTAGGATTGACCACTGTTGATCGGTTCAAAGCGGGGCGGGCCATTTCTATTAGATGTTCACATTCTTTATCGGATAGAAAATGCTCGCACACGTAGACTTTCGGGGAGTCAGATATTTTCGTAAATCCTTGCGCTGCGAGTGGGTCTGTTTTTTTCTGAGAGCATGCGCAGCTAAATGCAGTAAGTGCCATAAAAATATAGATGGATGTTTTGAAATAGGGTGTTCTTGTTTTGTGAATCATAATAATTTCCAAGCGTTAAGATCTATCATCAGCAAGGCTAAAGACGTGCTACAGAGCTCGTCTAAATTATAAGAATCGTAAGAGCCAGTAAGTTTTTTTTCTAGTATGAATTTAGTTTAAAAAAACAAACGAGAATATTCTGCAAGCAAGTGATATAAATAGACTAAGAGTTCTTCATCTAGAAGATGCTCCCTTGCGAACTGATATCCATTTTCTGCTATGCTTTGAGCCTTTTCATCATGAGTTTGTGCCCACATGATCTTTTCGATCAAATCGATACTTCTTGGATGAAAGGGGATGTAATGAAGCCCTGACTGCAGCTCATCGAAATACCACTCGATTCTGTTTGATTCTGCTTTAAAGACTAAACTTTGGGTGAAAAGCTGCCATTCAAGGCTTGAGGGAGAAGCTACTCCATCAAGTGAAAGAAGATACTTATAGCAGCACTGCTCCTTTGCTGGAATGAAATCAGATACTAGGGATAAATTATTCATCCAGTTTTTTATCCAGTTATCAAGTATGGAAGAAGGGACAATCGCTGCATCGAGTATGTCTTGGTTCTGCTGAGATAGAAGCGCGAGAATAGCTCTTGGCTTGCAATCCCACTCAAATCTACCATAATTACCATCTGTGGCAAAACCTCTCCAAAAGGCCTTTTCTCTTTTTTTACCCCAATCACAATAGAGCGTTTGGAAGGTAATCTCTCTTTCTGCATCGCAAAGCCGAGGGATGAGAGCTACTTTGTTATTATGTTTTTCTTTGCTAACTGCAAAGATCGGTGCAGATGTCTGTAAAAGAAGAAGCGGCCTATCAAAGGAGTAGGAAGCACACAGTAGTAAATCGAGATTAGAGATAGGGGAGATAGAGTGTAATAGATTGATTGCTGATATAAACTCTTCTGCGTATTTTTTTTGCTCAGCATTCAAGGGATGAAGAGGTGAAACATTAGCGATTCCATTGCTAAATTGTATACGCGCAAGGCCTGCTTTGTCAGAGCCTTGCATCTGAGATAAGTTTTCTAAACACAACTCGATTTCATGGGAAGAGAGACCTTTATGGAAATAGGAGAGGTCATTTTCTATTCTCTTCTGCATCCACTGCGGAGGCTCTTTTTGTAGCTTTTCTAAAAGACTCTCGGAGGAAATATTCCAAGAGAATGCAAGTGTATTAAATAGGCATAGGAAGCAAATGAGTGTTTTACTAAACTGCATAGTTTTAATCTCTTTTTTACATTGGACGAGCTTATGAGATTAGCGATCTTTTTTGCTATTTTTTTTATTTTTGCATCTCCCTTGCATGCTTGGGATCTTTGCTGGGATACTATTCGATCTAAACTTGAAAATCCTATGCCAGAATGGATGCAAGAGCAGATACAGGAAGACTTGAGTCCCTTTTATCAAAGGGGAGTTAGAAAAGAGGACATCGATGCTACGATAAGAGATGTCGGCCAGATCCCTTCAGGGTATCTCGCTTCGTTTGTTCGATATACTATCAAGGATAACGTAGTTTCCTTCAGTAGTTCTTGCGATCACTCAGATGTTAGGATCTTACACGTAGTTGAAGTACTTAATGACATGGCATCAAATCTCGGACTCCCAGATCTAGATTTTCTTGTTTCTCTATGGGACTCTTATGATAATCCACTTTTTCTTGAAAAAACGTATTGTCCTGTTTTTACTATGTGTACGCTGAAAGGAAATCAATGCGGGGTTTTGTATCCAGAGTTCCGCTTTTTTGATTATCGAAGACGAGTCACCAATGATATTGAGTGGACAAGTGACAGATCACACTGGGATGATAAAATCGAAAAAGCCTTTTGGCGGGGGATGTCTTCCGGTGGCTATTACTCAGAATACGGATGGGACTTTATGCCAAGATCAAGACTTGCCATTCTTTCGAAAGAAAAGCCTGATCTTCTTGATGCCGCATTTACCTCACCATATAGTCTTCAACATAACGTAAAGGGATGGATGGAGCTTTATGGCCTTTTTGAGCCTTGGCACTATCCTGTCGATTATGTACCTTTTAAGTACCTCGTTGCTATGGACGGTAATACGTTCGCTTCCAATTTTTGGTGGCTTTTACTTTCTAACTGCGCGGTATTAAAGAACGATTCAGATTATAGAGAGTGGTTTTATAAGGGAGTAAGGCCTTATGTCCATTATGTTCCTTATGCCATAGATTTATCCGATTTTGAGGATAAGGTTACTTGGATGAGATCGCATGATAAGGAAGTGGAGAAAATAGCGAAGGATGGATCTGTTTTTGCTAAAGAGCATCTTTCTAATGAAGCTTTAGTCGCGTATTTTTACCAGCTACTTCTTTCTTATAAAAAATTGCAAAAAAAATAACTTTGGAGTTTTTATGAATAAAATCTTGTATGTCTTGCTTGGTTTTCATTTATGTGCATTTGCAAGTGGGGGAGAATCCGCTTGCTTTAGCTCACCAGAAACAGAACTGTTTTATAAGTCACACCCTGTCTATAGCCAGATCGAGGATATCCTTCATCCAACGCATGAAGATTTCTTGCTCGTTCAAGACTATCTCAAAAATGGACATCACGAAAGTGATCAACTTGGAGATAGAAAAAATTCAATTGCCAACCTCAGAATTATAGGAAATTCACCGAATCTGACTCCTGAGTTTAAAATGATCGCTGTCAATTGTAGTGAAGAAGATCGAGAAAATTGTGTGATTACATATGCAAGCTTTAATGCTCACTTTCCTAGAGGTGTGAAGCGGCTCGTAGATAAAATTGTCAATTCTGATTTTAAAGGACATGTACTGTATTGGATCGGAGGATGGCCGAATGTAGAAGGGGGATCTCTTGTTTTAGCTCACGTTCCCGAGGCCTTTAAACCCTCTGCATTTAAAAAGGCTGAATCTATGGGATTTAAGCGTGTGCTTTGGCTTGATTCGTCGATGGTTCCCGTTGCAAGTCTGAATACTGTCTTTGATATGATAGCTAACTTCGGATACTTTGCTCGTGGAAATACCCACGATATCGGCTGGTATATGAATGAGAATACAGCGAATTCTTTTGGATACTCTTTATCTGAAGTCTATAATGTTCCTTCTTGTTCGGCAGCAATTTTTGGCGTCGACTATACAAAACCAATCGGGCATAAGATCATTGATCAGTGGTATCAAAAAGCACATGATAAGCATGCATTTTTTTCTGCCAGGGTTGATCAAAATGCTCTGACACTTGTGCTCTATAAAAATAATCTAGAAAATAACATTAATTACGGTCTGATAGCTGAGGGGTTTCATGAGCTTCGGCTTAATACTTTATTTGTGTTAGACAGAAGTTATATATGGTAATACAATTGAAGCGCCCCCTTAGACACTTAGTCAAGGGGGCGCTTCACTTCCTTTGAAAGCGTTATTAAATTGAAGAATAGAGATGTAGCTGTTTGGAGTGGATGTGCAGATTCACTATTGGATATTTTTTACCATCATAGATAGCAAATGGTACTTTTCTTCCCTTTGAATCCCTATTCCATGCATACGTCAAACGGGATGTGATAAACAGACAGCTTTCATTCACGTATCCGGGCCTACCGTCAAAATAGCTTCCTCCAATATATTGTCCATGGGCTGCTCCATCAAAAATCGATTGAAAGTCTTCGACATGATTGCAGAGTCGGTAGGGTTTATTTGTTGTATGCTGCCAAAGACTTCTTAATTGGTTTTGGGCGATATATTCTTGATGAATATTCGGCAAGTAGTCAATGAGATCAGGGGATGAGTCCTCTTTGAAGTGAGCGATAAGTTCCATATCACAAAATCTTATTTGAGAGTCTTGGACAAAATATGCTACCATTTTTTGCATGATCTCTGGATTGTTAATATAAATAAAGCCGGCTATCCCTTTAAGGTCATTTTCGAACGTAGCGCCAATTCCAGGATAGTGCTGTTGAAAGATCGGCAGCATATTTTCTAGGTCTGCATAAAGCATGTTATCATTTTCTAAGTGAAAAACATTATGAAGTTGGTAATGGGCCATTAAATCGTAGATATAATAAAATCTCTCGGTAGTCCAGAACCAAAAGCCCTCATTTTCATGTTGTTTCCTGCAAAATTGCTGATGTTCTGATGTTTTAGGTAGCCCCTCACAGGAGACTGTCTCTAAGTTCACATTTTTTAATCCTTCAGGCAGCCTTTCAAGAAGCTCCTGATTGGCTATTAAGATCATTCGACAATGAGGATTAAATAGACGGGCTTGTTTTATTGCTGAGTCAATATGAGAGGGAAAGGCGGATCCCATATGGACAAAAACAATCGTATAGTCAGACTTTGTGTTAGTTTGAGTTTGTGTACTCTCTAAGGGGAAAATTGAAATTTGCATCAGCCCAATAAATAGGAAAAAAAAAACTCTTAAAGGGTGGAAGATCCGCTTAATTTTGAATTGATCTGTCATTTGTATCCTTAATGTTTCACTTGTTACCTTGAAATTCTAATCCATTCTTTAGGAACGATGTGTACAGTACCCTGACCCCACCATTTTCCAAACCAATTATCCAGTGTCACAATCACTTTATCTGGGTTGCGGTTGAGATACGCTGCCCACCAAGAAAATGTGGAATTTGCAGTAATGTTATGCTTACATAAGCTCATAAGATAGAAATCATAATAGTGTTCGTTACCTTCAATGAACACTACATTAGGGGCGATATGTGCTAAATTAGCTTTGCACCACTCAATATTATCTGAACAGACGACAAATAGGGCGTCAGAAGGAAATAGCTTTACGGCCTTTTCATAATAATTTATCCCAGCAAAAGCATGTAATTCATCGATCGTTGGAAGATGACCATAATCTTTAATGTAGGTTCTAACGTGAACTGCTACTGAACACGGATGAGCTAAAATATTAGCGTATTTTCTTTGCAAATATCCTATGATATGATCAGAGGGAGAAAATAAGTTAATAATGGCTTCTTTATGATGAGCAAAATAGCGTTCAGATTGAAAATCTCCTGCAATTTTCATATTAGGTTTTGCAGGAATTGGAAAGCAGACTCCATTTTGCTGATAAGTATATTCAATAGGTTCATTTGGTTCTTCAGCATTCAATCGCCAAAAAACATAATCGCGGTTATCTGGCATTCCCCACCAAGGGCATCGATCAAGATCTGGAAAATAGGCTTCATAATCATTATCAAGAGCAATAGCTACAGCTGCAGCGACCTGAAACATTTGATTGCCTAGCTCATACCGCAAATCAGCTGTAACGAAAGGTTTGGCTTCTAAAGAAGGTGAGTGCAGCATTAGCACTGTCATGTTGAAGAGAAAATACCTTATGATTGTCTTCATGCATTCTCCAGTTTTGAGAGTTTAAATTCTAATCCATTATCTCTATACACATCTATAAGAAATTACTTCATAAGAATCTAACCAAGACAAAGCATTATAATGCTCTTGCTGAACATTATAATGCTTTATCTAAAACGCACCAGAAGCTCCTATCGGATCCACGCGCCACGCTCAAATGCACGGTTATTAACGGGTTCAGGAGTAGGTGGAGTAGGTACTCTGATCTTAACTGGAGTGATAGCAATGCTAGCAGGAAAACTTCCCACTTTCACGGTCGCTATGACTGTATTATTAGAGGTCTTAAGCACTGAAACAGAGCCCGCAAATAAGTTTGTCATATATACAAAGTTACTGTCTGGAGTGATCGCAAGCTCTTGGAAATCGCCTCCAGGGACAATGATTCCTTCTACTATATAAGTTGAGGTAGAGATTACCGATACGCCTAAATTGGGAAGGGTATAAGCAAAGGCGCCATTTGGTGATATCGCAACGGCTTCTGGGTTGTTTCCAACAAGGAGTGTTGCTATGACAGTATTATTCGAGGTTTGAATCACCGAGATTTTGTTGTCGTTGCGATTGTTCACATATACGTATTGACTGTCTGGGGTGATTGCTATGTCCGATGGAGCCCTTCCCGCATTTATTGTCGTTACGCCATTTGTCGAGGTATTGATCGCTGAGACCGTGTTGCTGTTATAGTTAGCCACATAGACGTAATTACCAATTGCGGTTACCTTAATCGAAGTGGGATAGATTCCAACACCGACAGTCGCAGTAACCTGATAGGTCGAGGTATTGATCACTGAGACGTTGCTATTGCTGAAGCCGTCACCTCGATTGGTGACATACGCATAGGGGGCAATTGTGCTGATCGCAATGTTTTGAGGTATTTCTCCTACAGTTATGGTCGCTATGACACTATTGGTCGAGGTTTGGATCACTGATATAGAGCCGTTGCTTCCTGATACATACTGATTTACCACATAGGCGTAGGTCCCATTTGAGTTTATCTCTACGTCGCTGGAGTTGGTTCCAACAATCACGGTGGCTATGACGGTATTAGTTGAGGTTTGTATCACGGATACATTTCTAGAACCTTCATTGGCTACATAGACATAGGAGGCATTTGGTGTGATTGCAAGGGCATAGGGGTTAGTTCCTGTACTGACGGTTGCTATAACCAGATTATCCGCGGTATTGATAACAGATACGCTATTCGAACTCGAGCTCAGATTTGCGACATAGGTCACATAGGCGTAGTTAGCAAAAGCTTCTCCGGAAGAAAAAAGAGAAAAAGCCGCAAGAATATAGGCTTTTCTACGAAGGATTTTTCGAATAGTACTGTTCATGTGTTATTCTCAGGCTTAAGTAAATAATCAGGTAGATTTTAAAATAAGGAGCCTACATCAACACACTGTATCAGAGTCAATAAAAAATATTAATTTTCCTTAAATATTAAAGCAACCTCGTGGTTTTTCATCCGTTCTAAATCTCTTTTTAAAATAATTATTGATTGTTCTGGACATTTGAACCTTTCTTCAGATAGAAATTTGAATAGGATCTTATGTAATGGTTTTTTGCTTAAAACGGGATATATGTTGACTCTAGGAAATGAAAAATGAAGAAGATATTCAAATATGTGATCGTTACATTGCTTATTTTAGGAGCCGCTCTCGCTTCTTACTACTATATTAAGAACAATAATATAGCGGTGTTAGAGCCGAAGGGCATGATCGCTCAAAAGGAAAGCGATTTAATTCTTACCTCTTCCCTTCTTATGCTCATTGTTGTAGTACCCGTACTACTACTTGCTTGGTTCTTTGCTTGGAGATATAGAGAAAGTAACCAGAAAGCCAAACACACACCGGATTGGGAACATAATACAATCGCTGAAGTGTGCTGGTGGGGAGTTCCTCTAGTTATCATCAGTGTCCTTGCCGTTATTACCTGGAGATCAAGTCACGATCTTAATCCCTTTACCCCCATTACATCAGATAAAAAACCAGTGACTATTCAAGTTGTTGCTCTGCAGTGGAAGTGGCTCTTTATTTATCCAGAGCAGGGCGTTGCCACTATAAATTACATCCAGATACCAGAGAAAACACCTATTAACTTTGAGATAACAGCCGATGCTCCTATGAACTCGTTTTGGATCCCGCAGCTTGGTGGCCAGATTTATGCGATGCCGGCGATGAGGACTAAACTGCATCTTATTGCGGACTCTATTGGGACATTTAAAGGTGTCTCTTCCAACATTTCAGGTACAGGTTTTGCTGGAATGACTTTTGTTGTGAATGCCACAACGGAAGCAGATTTTGCAAAATGGGTAGGAGGATCTCAATCCTCCTCAAAACACATGAATATGGATGAATATAATGAGCTGGTTAAACCCAGCGAATACAACCCGGTCGCAACCTATCAGTTATCGGACAGCGACCTATTTGACCAAATACTTATGAAATATATGGCACCGCCTAAATAGGCTGTGTACTTACTTTAAGCAGGAAATTCTATGTTTGGAAGACTGACACTCGACGCTTTTAAACACGATTGGATCGAATATCTAGCAGGGGCATCCATGGTCTTTGGCGCTATAGCGCTCATAGGACTTCTAACGTATACCAAGCGTTGGAAATGGCTCTGGAATGAATGGCTGACAACTGTTGATCATAAAAAGATCGGCATCATGTACTTCATTGTATCGACCGTCATGTTACTGAAAGGGATTGTAGATGCTGTTATGATGAGGGCACAGCAAGCGGTAGCGGTCGGTGATTCGATGGGGTATTTAACAGCTGATCACTACCAGCAAATTTTTACAGCCCACGGCGTGACCATGATTTTCTTTGTCGGTATGGGGTATGTATTTGGTATTATCAACTGCGTGCTTCCTCTGCAGATTGGAGCGCGCGATGTTGCCTTTCCCTTTTTGAATTCCTTAAGCTTTTGGCTATTTACTTTTGGTGGGATGTACGTCCTTGTCTCACTCGTCATTGGGGTTTATGCAGGGACAGGCTGGTCTGCCTATCCTCCTCTTGCAGGTATAAAGTATAATCCAGGTGTTGGCGTTGACTACTGGCTGTGGAGCGTGCAGGTATCGGGAGCTGGAAGTCTTCTCTCTGGGGTCAACTTTTTAGTAACGATCTTAAAGATGCGCTGTCCTGGCATGACTCTTATGAAAATGCCGATCTTCGTATGGTCTGTGCTAGCCACTATGATCCTTGTTGTATTTGCCTTCCCCATACTTACTGCGACCGCCGCTATGCTATCAACAGATAGACTGATGGACACTAAAATCTTCACCGAAGATTTTGGGGGCAATCCGATGATGTATATCAACCTGTTTTGGGCTTGGGGCCATCCAGAGGTATATATCCTAGTTCTGCCAGCGTTTGGTATATTCTCAGAAGTGGTGCCGGTATTTTGTCATAAAAAACTCTTCGGTTATACTTCTATGGTATGGGCTCTTGTCGGGATCACCTTCTTAGCTTTTATCGTATGGCTGCATCACTTCTTTACAATGGGCGCTGGAGCCAATGTTAATGCCTTCTTTGGCATTATGACTATGATCATTGCACTTCCTACGGGGGTTAAAGTATTTAACTGGCTCTTTACGATGTTTAGAGGGCGTATTAGATTCACAACTCCTATGTATTGGTTCTTAGGCTTTATCGTAATCTTTACGATCGGTGGTATGGCGGGAGTTTTAATGTCTATCCCAGCGGCTGACTTCCAAATCCATAATAGCTTATTCCTAGTCGCTCACTTCCACTTTGTGATCATCGGAGGTGTGGTGTTTGGTGTCTTTGCAGGGTATGCTTACTGGTTCCCTAAATTTGCAGGTTTCACTTTGGATGAAAAGCTTGGAAAAATCGCTTTTTGGTTTTGGATGATAGGTTTTTTGATCGCTTTCACTCCGCTTTATCTTCTAGGATTTATGGGAGCTACACGAAGACTCAATCATTATGATGATCCAACCTGGCAGCCTTTATTTATTGTAGCAGCTATGGGAGCTGTCCTTGTAAGTATTGGAATTGGTTTCCAGGTATTGCAACTTTTAGTGAGTATCAAAAATCGCAAACAAAATAGAGATCTTACAGGCGATCCATGGAATGGAAGAACTCTTGAATGGTCACTACCTTCACCACCGCCTTATTATAACTTTGCTAAAACCCCTGAGGTTCATTCAAGAGATCCTTTCTGGGTTATGAAGCATAGCGAGGAAGGGATACCTGCCCCTGAATATCATGATTTGCATATGCCAAGAAATACTGGTATGGGCGTGTATATGGGAGCCTTAAGCTTTATATTGGGCTTTGCCCTTATATGGTATATGTTCTGGCTTGCGATACTCTCAGCCCTTGGGCTTGTTGTATGTGCAATCATTCGTCTCTATGATAAGGACACAGAATATTATATCCCTGCACGAGAAGTTGAAAAAATTGAAAAGCAGTTGAGAGCTCCATGAAAAATACAGAGATAGTAGCACACGAGAGTTACCCAGATACCCACCATGACGCGTATTCAAAAACGGTTTTTGGCTTTTGGGTGTATTTACTGACCGACTTTGTACTTTTCGCAACGTTTTTTGCGACCTATGCAGTACTAAGAACAAGTGTTTATGGCGGGCCCTCCGCCCGCGAGATCTTTAATCTGGATGGAGCCCTGATTCAGATGCTAGTCATGCTTGTCTGTAGCTTTACCATGGGAATGGCAGGGGCTACAGTTCACCGTAAGAAGAAAAATGCAACGATCCTCTTGATGATAATTACCTTCCTACTTGGTATGGCCTTTATGTGGATGGAGGCTTCTGATTTCACTCGTTTGATTCAAGATGGAAATACCTGGAAGAGAAGTGCTTTTCTTTCAGCGTATTATACGCTTATTGGCACATACGCACTTCATATGGTCTTCGCCCTTCTTTGGATTTTTGTTCTTATCGGAGCTCTTATCAAAGAGAGCGATGTTGACAATGCTTCTATAAGACGCGTTACGTGCCTGCGTATGTTCTGGCAGTTTTTAAGCATTATTTGGTCGTTTATATTTACCATCGTCTATTTTATGGGAGAGTACTAGTTATGATTGATCGTCATCACGGATGGAATGTAAGCTATAAGCCTCCTATTTTGGGACTTGTTCTTTCTTTACTGCTAACAGCTGCGATTTATCGATTTACACTATGGAAGCATCTGGAAGGATTCGAGCTGAATCTTACTGTATTTGCAAGTGGATTTGTCCTTGCGCTTATTCAGCTTATTTTCTTTCTTCATTTAGGGATGGAATCAAAGCCTCATTGGAATTTGATTACCTTTCTTTTTACGCTCCTTGTTAGTATTATCATCATAGGCGGCTCGCTATGGATTATGAGCAATTTAAGCTATGATGTGATGCCGGCCATGAAATCGATGTCTCACTAATTTATTAGGTGTATAATGTCTAAACTTTCGATATCTATTCTCCGAGATAAAAAGACTTTCTTAGGTCTTAGTATTGCAACTTCTGTTTTCTTAGCTGTTTGGTCAGTCAATATGTTTATGTCCTCCACTACACAGGATAAGAGTGTGCAATCATCTTCAAGTGGTGTAAGAGAAAATGAAGAGCACTGTGGCTGTGGAAACAGCTGCGGCTGCAGTCTCAATGCTAAAACTAATTCCTGCTCCTGCGGCCCTTCTTGCGGATGTAGAAAAGGTCTCTAGAGAGACCTTTTCTACTTTTTGAATTTTACATCGTATCTACAGAGATCATGATGCTAAATGCTGTGATCACAACAAGTGATAATCTAAACATTTTATAAGCCCATACTTTGTCATTTTTGGCTTTGAATCCTTTGATGCAAAGAATAAGCCATGCAAGTCCTGCGCTACTTGCTACAGCAAGATAGGCGTAGCCTGTGTATCCAAAGTAGGTTAGCAGTAATGACACTGTGATAAAAGCAATAGTATAGACAAGCATATGAATCTTGGTGCTATGCATGCCTTTAACAACGGGATGAACTGGTATGTCCGCTGCTGCATAATCATCATAGCGGTACATAGCGATCGCAAAGAAATGGGGCATCTGCCAAAGAGCTACGATGGCAAATAAGAGAACTCCTCCAAGGTCCACTCTATCTGAGGCTGCTAGATATCCAACAAGGGGGGGAACAGCTCCAGCTATGCTTCCGATAAGTGTTGCATAACTTGTACGAGTCTTCAAAAGGCTGTAGAGAAGCACGTAAACAAATAGACCGGCAAGCGCGATTATAAGCGTTAAAAGGTTATTAAATGCCATAAGAGTTGCAACACCGCAAACTACTAAGACCCCTGCAAAGATCACAGCATTACGAATCGAGACCTCTCTTTTGACAAGGGCTCTATTTCTTGTCCTTGCCATTTTTTCGTCTATATCGCGATCGAGGTAGTTGTTAAAAACACAGCCTGAGGCGACGATAAAAGATAGCCCTAAAAGCATGGTAAATAGGGAAAAAAAATCGAGATGACCTTTAGAAGCAAGGGCAAAGCCTCCTGCTGCTGTGATGGCGTTGCCCATGATGATACCGGGCTTTGTTAGCTTGAAATACGTTTTAATCATAAATAACCTACATGTTTGGCATGGTGCGATAGTTTAAATTCTCCATAATCCAGATGGATCCAAATACTATTATGACAAGCACAAGTGCCATAAATAGAAAAATAAGTAAATTTAAGCGGGGTTTGCTCTCTTTTCCAAGATGCAAAAAAAGCACAAGTTGAACGATCGCTTGTATAAGAGCAAGCCCGCTAATAGTAAATAGCAGAGTCCATCCACTTAAAGATTTTTCCATCACAAGATAGAAAGAAGATAGGGTAAGGAGTATTGAGAGGACAAAGCCGAGTAGATACGCTTTAAAACTGCCACTTTCTGTATGTTTAGTGTGTATTGGGGCTGTAGAGTGGTTCATTAGATCGCTCCCATTAGGTATACAAGGGTGAAAATAAAAATCCATACGACATCTAAAAAATGCCAGAACATACTAAGGCATGTTAGCCTTTTAAAATTGACAGCCTTTATACCCCCGCGCGATTGCCATACAAGGATCACCATCCATAAAAGACCTATCGTGATATGAAGCCCATGTGTCCCGACAAGTGTGAAAAATGCGGATAAAAATGCGCTACGGCCCCATCCATCTCCCATACTTGCGAAATGGATAAATTCTTTCAGTTCTAAGCAAAGAAATGATACTCCAAGTATAAACGTTAGAGCAAACCAGGCGATCATCTTTGCTTTCTTATTGTAGAAAGCAGCAAGCCGTGCAAGCCCGCAGGTGAAGCTGCTGGTAAGAAGGATCATAGTTTCAGCAAGAGCAAAGGGGAGATCAAATAACTCTTTGCCTGACGGGCCACCAAAGGTATTATTATGCAGCACATGATAGGTTGCAAAAAGAGTGGCAAATAAGACGCAGTCGGTCATCAGATAAATCCAAAAGCCAAAGATCGTCTTTGAGTAGATTTCCTCCTCTGTGTCAGCATGAGCCATAGGGAAAAGTGCTTTTGTAGTCATGAGGACTCTCCTAACCGTGCAGATTCAATTCTTCTGACTTCTTCACCGCTCACATAATAGTCTGTGTCCTCATCTGCAAGGCGGACTACCATGCAAATAATGATGCCAACTGCGCCTGCACCTGCAAGATAGAACATATGCCACGTGAGTGCAAATCCGACTACAAAACTACATGCTGCAATATAGAATCCCATGCCAGAGTTTCTTGGCATGTGAATATCTTCATATTCTCTGGGTTTGTCTTTTTGAGATTTGTTTTGTTTCATGATCCAGAAAGCGTCTCTATCATGCACCTCTGGGATGAAAGCAAAATTGTAAAAAGGAGGGGGAGAGGAGGTAGACCATTCAAGCGTTCTTCCATTCCATGGATCACCGGTAAGGTCTTTATTTTTTTTGCGGTCACGGATACTTATAAGAATCTGCAGTACTTGGAGGGCTACGCCGCAGCCGATCAAAACAACACCTACCGCTGCAATGGTAAAAAGAGGTCTCCATTCCATCACATCATAGTGATCAAGCCGTCTTGTAGCTCCCATAAGCCCAAGAACATATAAGGGTAGGAAGGCGGCGATAAAGCCTGCAATCCAAAAGCGGAACGCATATTTACCAAGGCGTTCGTTGAGTGTGAATCCCATGAATTTCGGAAAGAGATAGGTAAAGGCTGCAAAGAATCCGAAAAGAACACCGCCTATGATCACAGAATGGAAGTGGGCGATTAAGAATAAGCTGTTGTGCACTTGAAAATCCGCTGCTGGCAGCGACATCAAAACGCCTGCCATCCCACCTATAGTGAATATGATGATAAATCCTAAAAACCAGAGCATGGGAGTCTTAAAATGGACTCTACCTCTATACATGGTCATAAGCCAGTTAAAGACCTTGACCCCTGTGGGGATAGCTATCACCATTGTCATGATGCCAAAAAAGGCGTTAACATTGGCTCCAGCACCCATCGTAAAGAAGTGATGCAGCCATACGATGAAAGATAGGAATGTGATCGCAATGATCGCCCATACCATCGACACATAGCCGAATAGACGTTTTTGAGAGAAAGTAGCTACCACCTCAGAGAATATACCGAAAGCGGGCAGCACGAGAATGTACACCTCAGGATGGCCCCATGCCCAGATGAGGTTGATATACATCATGGGATTGCCACCAAATCCTGCAGTAAAGAAATGGGTTCCAATGAGCCTATCGAGTGTGAGCATGCCAAGGGTGATGGTAAGTATAGGAAAAGCAAAAACAACAAGAATCGTTGTTGCAAGAGAGCTCCAGACAAATACAGGCATCTTCATAAGGGTCATGCCAGGGCAGCGCATCTTAAAGATCGTCACCAAAAAGTTGATTCCTGATAGCAGGCTACCAACCCCTGCGATCTGCACACTCCATATCCAGTAATCGACCCCAACACCCGGGTTATATTCAGGGCTTGTAAGAGGGGGGTATCCGAGCCAGCCTGCAGCGGAAAACTCTCCGATCATTAAAGAGACCATCAAAAGGTTGCCGCCAACGGCAAAGAGCCAGAAGCCGAGTGAATTTAAGAAGGGGAAGGCGACATCACGCGCTCCGATCTGCAGAGGAATGAGTAGGTTCATCATACCGAATACGAATGCCATACCAACAAAGAAGATCATCGTCGTGCCGTGCGCTGTGAATACCTGCTGGAAGTGATCAGGTTCGAGATAGCCATGAGAGCTCCCCACAGACAGTACCTGTTGGGCGCGTATCATTGCAGCATCGCTGATCCCTTTAAAAAGCATGACAGCAGCTACTAGTATGTACATCACCCCGATTCGTTTGGGATCAAGGGATGTGATCCACTCATTCCACAGCCATTTCCAACGTTTAAAATAAAAGAGTATACCAACCGCTAATGCTCCAGCCAGGAGCATAGAAAAGACCGCGCCATTTTCGATGGCGTCGTGCTTAAAGGCCTCGAGGTTTAATCTTCCAAACATGCTATTTCCTAATATTTTCCATCTCAGGCATGGGCATCATGTATTTCATTACGATCTTCTCATATAAATCATTCGCCTCTAGCCTATACAACGTAGGTGGAGTATTTTCGCTTGGTAGCGAGAGCTTTTTATATTCATTAAGTGTGAGAATATTCGGAGAGTTCCGCGCGGAACCTACCCACTCTGTAAACTGCTGATCACTACA
>Ga0247841_10002672_pt1 | contig 34933 bp, 24 predicted proteins | sample LaCruzMarch2015__2_FD_192410 | JGI IMG/M metagenome (GOLD analysis project Ga0247841, IMG submission 192410) | Freshwater microbial communities from meromictic Lake La Cruz, Castile-La Mancha, Spain - LaCruzMarch2015_18m | ecosystem: Environmental > Aquatic > Freshwater > Lake | place: Spain...
CTTTACTACCTGGGGAAACTTTACTACCTCTTTCATCTTTGTTAAATTTACGGTTCGATACCGTAAATTTAACCACAATATTCATTCCCGGTTGGCGTGCTATTAATCGCTCATGGACATTTCATATCTGAAAATTATTATTGCCATATAATCCAGTTGATTATATGGCAATATTAACTTCAGCTTTAATTAAAGTTTTAACCTGATTGACGAACGATCAATCTGAGTTTACGATTGACAGGCATAAGCCGGGGTAAAGGCCTAAATCAGAGGGGAATACTATCAGCGAGACAGTTTTAACATCTGTCTCAGGAACATATCGCGCCGGGTCCTGGAGATGGGAACCTGTGAGCCATCCTGCATCTCAATGGCTCCACCATCCTGACGGATGTACTTCTTGACATGTTCCAGGTTGATCAGGTGTGAATTGTGGGGACGAAAGAAGTGGCAATCGGTGAGCAATTCCTGGTATTCCTTCAGGTTTTTTGAGACCAGCAATTTCCGTTTATTGGGCAGGAAAAACCAGCTGTAACTGCGATCGGCTTCAATCCTGATGATATCGCGGGTATTCAGGTATTCCATGCCATCGGAAGTGGGAATGGCCAGCTTTGAAGGGAGTGCCGATTTCAGGTTTTCGAATAAAGCCGAGTAATTGGCACCCTGGTATGAATGGGAGGTTCTTTTGTGGATTACTTTATCAATTGATTCAATCAATTCATTGATGTTGATTGGCTTAAGAAGATAATCCACCGCGCTGAACTTAATGGCCTTGATCGCGTAATGGTTAAATGCTGTAATGAAAATGACATCGAATGATTTATCGGGAAAATGTGCCAATAAATCAAAGCCATCGCCATGAGGCATTTCAACGTCGAGGAAAACGAGATCAGGTTCCTTGTTAAGGATGATATTTACCCCCTCTTTGGCAGATGAAGCTGTACCTATAATTTCAAGGCGGGGACAATATTCCCGGATAATGGAGCAAATAAAATTTACGGCATCCGGTTCATCGTCAACGATCAGTGCATTCAGCTTTCGGTTCATGTCATAATGGGAATTTGAATTTCGACCCTTGTACCTGACGGGGAACCGTTTTCATCTTTCAGATCGGTATATTTAATTTTCATGCCGGTACCATAAAGTGAGTTTACCAGCTGAAGTCGCGATTCAGTGATACGCGTGCCAAGGGAGTGATGATTGTTTTCCCTGTTCTTTTTAATTTCCATGGCAGCTTCCCTTCCGATTCCATTATCCTCGACGGTACAAAAAATATGGTCATTCATCAGTTTAAGATCTATCTGTAAAAGACCCTTATCCTCTCTATTGACCAATCCATGACCTATTGCATTCTCCACGTAGGGTTGAATCAGCATGGTCGGAATTTTATACATCAATGTATCGATCTCCTCATCAACATGGATAACATAATCGAACTTTTCTTTAAAACGAATGGTTTCTAGTTCAAGATAAAGCTGGAGTGCATCCAGTTCATCCTTGATCGAAACGGATGTATGCTGCGAATTCTCCAATGTTTTTCGCATTAAACTGGAGAACTTGGTGAGGTAGTTGTTGGTAGCTATTTTATCATGTTGATACATGTAATATTGTATCGAATTAAGGGTATTGAAGATAAAATGAGGATTCATTTGCTGCCGGAGATTGGCCTGTGTGATCTCGGCAATTTTCTGGTTCATCTCGCTGATCCGTCTTTTGTCGTTCAAACGGGATTGGCGAAAGAGAAAGACACCTGTAAAAATGATCAGCAAAATCCCTCCTGAAAGGGCAAAAATAAAGAACTTCTGATTTTCCAGTTTCAGGGTTAGTACTTCAAGATTCTTTGCTTTTGATTCTGCTTCATACCTTATCCTGGCATCAGCAAGACCCAGGTTATATTTCTGAGATTGCACAGAATCACTGTAGTTTTTATAAGCAACGTAGCATTCATAGGCCTTCTTAAAATCCCCGGATTGTCGGTACATCTCACTCATGTCCTGGTTCATCCATGAAAGTGTGCTCCAATCTTTGGCCATAAGCGAGTATGCCGTGCTCTTCCCATAATAAAACAGCGCTTGCCCATTCTCTTTTTTATCCCGGTAAATCGTACCAATATTGGCAAGTGCATTGGCGAGAAATGGATAATTTTTTCTTATCTCACTGATCTTGGCCATTTTGTTATAATACTTCAGAGAGGAATCCAGTAGATTCATTTTATAGAGCGTCCAGCTTATTTTACCTAAGATCACTGGAAATGAAGCGGAATCCTTCATATTCTCCCTGATTTTCAGAGATTCCATAAAATGCTCCCTGGCCAATTGGAAATTGCTGTCAACCTGGAATGCAATATCTGCCAATAAAAAGTTGGCTCTTGCCTGATTCAAACTATCATTCTCCTCCAATGAAGCCTGCAACATCATCTCTATCCATTTCTTTTCTTCATCCCTTGTTCCTGCATAGCGATAAGTAACAGCCAGCTCCCTGTATGTATTGGGAAGCAATCCTTTCAATTGATTCTTTTTTATATAAAGAATATTCTCCTGATATGTTTCAATAGAATTCTTGAATTTCCCCATCTGAAGCATGATGTTTGCCCGATAATTCATAGCCGTTGCATATTCTGACAATGACTTTGAATTTTTCAACAGATCGCAAACCTTCTTAATATTCACATAGGCCTCATCAATATCACGGTTGTAGAGCGCCAGATCCGTCTGCGCCCAGTAGAGCTGGTATGGAATTTTCAGATTGTTTTTCTCTGCATACTCCAGTGCCTGAGCAATGGTTGATTTTGCACGATGAAAGTCTTTTTTTCCTATCTCTTGTTTTGCCAGTTGTGTGAGTTTTTCAAGCGGGTCGCCGGTCGTTGTCTTGAAAGCGGTTTTGCTGCTGTCTGAAAAACTGACGGCACTTCCAAAACCAGGCCCAGCGATAAGAAAGAGTGAAGGGACTAGGAAAACAATAAAGAAAAATCTCATGCTATTGAACACAAATGAAGTATTAGGGCGTATAAAAATACAAAAGTAAAAGGTTTATGAAACCCACCAGGGTATATTTTACAAATTGCTCATTTCACTTTGCAGGGAGCAAAACGGGTTTCTTCGAATTGATTTGGATATGTCATAGTAACTCATCGAAATTTATCATCAGGTCAGCCCAAATTTCCTCCTATCCTTGAGAATAGCATTTCAGGATTCCAGCGCAGGTCATGCCCTAAAATCATTCGGTTTGCCCGGGAGGTTTCCACAAAACCATTTTCTTTCAGAAAGTCAATCCCATGGTTGTTTTCAGCAGGTAAGACTGCTTTATCTGCCAGGACATATTTTACTTTCATCAATTCAATCCCGGCCCGGGTGTTTCCGGCCACGATCAGTCCTTCACCCAGATCGGGGAGAAAATAGCCAAGTAATTTGTTTTCCTCAATGAAAAGCAAGCAGGTATCCAGATAAGCTGACAACAGCCTTCGCCGGTCTTCTCCTGAAACGCGCTTATCCAAATCATATACTTGTTGCTGGTAGGTGTTGTCGAAATGACTGATAGATTTCGACAGAGGATACACTTTGGGTGGAGTTACCCGTTTAAAGAAGGCATATTCCGAAACCACCCTGAATCCTTTTTTCAGGTAAACAGATTCTCCGAGTTTCGTCGCAATCAGCAGAATGGTCTCTTTCGTTGCCAATTCAGGGGCAGAGGTAAGTTTTTCGACGATGGCGGCACCGATTCCACGATTCCTGAATCCGGGGTCAACTATAATGTGAGCTATCCAGGCAGTATTCGGAAAAGAGACAGAGACACCGATCCCTACAATTTTTCCATCAGCAACGGCCTTTAAGGGATATGAAAAATCGCTTTCGATATAAAACCTGAAATAGGGCACAATGTCTGTCCAGTCGGCAGGTTGTAATCCCCGGATTTCATCCAGGTCAATCAGGGAGACAGGTTCGAATTTAAACATCATTTAGAATTTATGGTAAATTTTGGTCAGGTTTCTGCAGACCAGATTACCTGGTACCGCCACGCCCCTCCTCACCATCCAACCAATGAATCAGGTTCAGCGTGAATTGTGCATTCTGAGGGGCATCTTCAGCATTGATGCCCACTTTCATAGTTCCATTTACAATCTGGGCTGTAAACATGGCGGCCTCTCCGAATACCGCGATTTTCCCTTTCCCGAAAGGGAGCAAAGCCCCCTGCAGAAATCCCCCGAGATTCTGAGAAGGAGTAATGGAAGTAAACCGCCACGCGGTATCGGGTTGCAGTGAATAATGATCTTTCAGAAAACCGAGAACCGGAATTGATTCTTCAGGCGCCTTGAATGCAGAACCTGTGAAGGTAGCGACCATATTAATGGTTTCACAATCCTTCACACCCATGAGGAGTGGGGATTTTTCCAGCATTTTGTTTTCTGACGAAAAAACTGAGGGTGGCCAGGAACGTTCTCCGGTCATGGCAAAACCATTGAGATATTCAATTCCGAATGCTTTCATAAAATGGTTTTAAGATTATACTCTCCCTGTCACAACCCATTTTGCCCAATCTGGCCTGTTGTTCAGGATGGCTGCTTTTGCAGCGCTTTGATAATCATACGGCACACGAATCTGTTCCACCCTCTGATTGCTGCCATTTACTTCAAGGATGGAGTATTGCGCGCAATTATGATGGTTTTCCATTTTATGATACGCCGGCACATCATCATCAAAAGCAGGGCAACCAACACTTCCCGGATTAATGATGATTTTTTCTTCCGTATAAACAACCCGGGAAATATGACTGTGACCGCAAACAATGATCCTTTGATCGATACCCTTTACCAGATCTTTGATTTCAGAATTTGATTTCAATGTTATTTGATCTTTTTCCACGCATTCCAATAAATAAACTGAATCATCTGACGGGATGCCATGGCAACCATAGATAATGTTTTCATGAAACAGGTTTTGCGGAAGTTCCCGCAACCAGTCAAAAGCATTCCTGGGAAGGTTTCCTTTAACATATTCCAGTGTCGGTGAATCCGGTTTCTTATCCGGACTTTCCAGGATCATTCGATCTTCATTACCGGAAATACTGATCATCTTGTTGCTCATGATCAGCTCAAATGTTCCCCGGGGGTCCAATGGTCCATAGAGACTGTCGCCGAGGTTGAATATGGTTGGAATATTTTTACTTTTAATATCCGTAAGTACAGCAGACAATGCCCATGAATTGCCATGAATATCGGATAGAATTGCAATTTTCATGGTGCAAAAATACTTTCTGGCAAAGGGATTTCCAAAATATAACCTGTAAAGACCATGAAAAAAACTGTAAGCGATGCATTACTGAGGATCAAACATCACTTTATACATCAACGGAAGTGTTCTGCAAAGGATTTTTCCCTGTTCCGCCCGGCAAGATGCCGTGTGACAGAATAATGCCCCCGGTAGCGGTTATTGTTCGTTATGACCGATCACCGTGAGTACAGTTGAATACCTAAATATGTAATCATCCGCTTCGCGGGGCAATGTCTGACAAAATTCCAGGTATCTTGGCACAAGGTTCAGGTTTGAGGTTCCATCATCATAGGTGATCAGCCGCAAACACTGAACCATTTTTTCGATGGAAGCGGTCCTCACGGTGACCTCAAACTCATGTTGCCGGAATGGATGATTGCCTGTCAACTGTTCAATAACCGTGCCGATCTCATGATGAACAGGGATATTCATAAATTCAAACAGATACCTGTACGCCCCATGATTTGTTGTATCGGCAATCACGAGGCATCCCTCCGGATGCAACCGGGAAAAATAACCGTTCAGGATCTCCATTCTGAAGTTCAGCCGTTCATGCTCCGGGAGGTGTGATCCCAGGTAACCCAACGAGAAGGAGAAGAGCATCATGCTTGCCTGACACGGTGGAACAAATGTGTTGAGATCTTCATGGTAAATGGAAACATGTTCTTTCCCGGCAAAACGATTTTGCAGTATCCGGATGTTGGAAGCATCGAGGTCGGCCAGGATACTTTTCTGAAAGAAGGGAACCAGCGATTCCGAGATTTCACCGGAACCGCAACCCAGATCGGCGAAAATATCGCGCTGCCTGAGTTTCGGAATGATAAAATGCCGGATGGCCTCTGCCGTCTTTTTCTTTTGGTCTGTTGACCTGAGAAACGAAGTAAGGAGATTGGAATAGATGGTAGTATACATTGGTTTTGGGATTGGTACTGCAAACAGATCTTTTCGAAAACAGCAACGATTCACCGGATCAATCCAGCCCACCTGAGGAGCTCCATCGTGGCTGGTTTGCGCCGGTAAAAATGTTTAAATTCATGTGTATACAAATTTAAAAAATAGTATGAAATTTTTGAAATAGTAAAAAAAAATCTGATTGGCGAAAAGAATATTATTCAATGCATATCAACCATTTTTTTGACTATCTTGTTGCCCGGTTTCAAGAAACCGACAGAGAAAATGATCGAACACGAAAAGAGGTAAAACACTATGGCTATTCCAACATCACGTACAAAAGAGCCCGGCATCATTTCAGTTGACCGCAGCAAATGCATCGGGTGCGGCAAATGTGTGGCGGTATGCAGCGACGAAAGCCTGGAACTGTTTGAAGGCAGGTGCCGACCTACAGGTCACGGCGTATTCGAGTGCATTGCCTGTGGTCAATGCATGGCAGTTTGTCCTGAAAACGCCATCCAGGTTCACGGCCGGTACCTGTCGCCAGAGGATCTTTTCCCGCTTCCTGCCAAAGATGGTGCCGCGGCTTACGAATCGCTGATGAACCTGCTCCACCGCCGCAGGAGCATCAGGAAGTATAAAAATATTCCGGTTGACCGTGCTTTGATCGACCGGGTACTCGACGCGGCACAGACGGCCCCCATGGGACTTCCGCCGTCCGATATTAACGTGATGGTGCTCGATTCAAAGGAAAAGGTGCGTGCCTTTGCCGTGGATTTTTGCCAGTACCTGGAGAAGATCAGATGGATATCCTCATCCTGGTTCCTGACCCTGATGAAACCGGTTTGGGGAAAAGAGACCGATGAGCTTTTCCGGAATTTCATGCGCCCGCTGATCAACAAGTACATCGGTTCGATGAAGAAGGGCGAGAATGTAGTGAATTACGATGCGCCGGTGGCGATGTATTTTTATGGCTCACCTTACTGTGATCCCGGTGATCCGCTCATCGCCGCCACCTATGCCATGATCGCGGCCGAATCGTTGGGGCTGGGAACCTGTATGCTTGGCGCTGTTCATCCCTTCATCCAGAGCGGAAAGGCTGCCCGGAAATTCAGGGAAAAGCATGGAATCCGTTACAAAAGCCGTGAAGGACTCTTCCTGATCATGGGATATCCAAAAGCAGAATATCTTAAAGGGATAAAGCGCGGATTTGCTTCAGTGAATTGAGTAAAACCACTGACCTCCGTTCTTTCTTTTCCGACCGTGATTTTTTATCCATCAGTCTTTTTTCTTTTGCCGCCGCTGAAGGTTTTGATGGTTTTCGCTTTTTTCGCGGGGCAAGCGCCCGCTTGAGCAGCTCATAAAATTTCCCGATCACCCCCTCTTTATTCTTCAACTGGGACCGTTCGCGCTGCGAAACCAGTACCAGTTCACCATCCAGGTTGATACGGGCAGCCAGCTTATCGATGATCATCAACTTTTCTGATTCAGTAAGCAGTTGGGAATCCATAACCCTGAACCTCAATTCAACCTTTGTGTTTACCTTGTTGACATGCTGCCCCCCCGGACCACTGCTGCGCGAGGCGGAGAAGGTCAGTTCAGGCATAAAATCACGATCATGCAGGATATCTTCAGGCATGGAGGTTTAAGGATCTGAGGATTAGAGGATTTGAAGATTTGAAGATTTGAAGATTTGAAGATTTGAAGATTTGAAGATTTGAAGATTTGAAGATTTGAAGATTTGAAGATTTGAAGATTTGAAGATTTGAAGATTTGAAGATTTGAAGATGATTTTCATTGCAGACTAACATTACTTTTTATCTACTTCAGGCAAGGTGAAATGGAATGCACTTCCTTTCCCTTCTTCGCTCTCCACCCAGATATTTCCACCGTGTTTTTCAACGAATTCCTTGCAGATGATCAGTCCCAAACCGGTGCTGGGCTCGTTTTCTGTTCCTGGGCGGTTGGGCTGCTGATCAAACCGGAAAAGACGGCAGATCAGGTGTTGAGGTATTCCAATGCCATTGTCTTTCACGGAAAATTCAATGTTTTTTTCGTGCGGGGTTTTTGCTGAAATTTCAATCCGCCCTCCCTTGGTCGTGTATTTCACGGCATTGGAGGCCAGGTTTCTGATTATGGTTTGAAGCATATGTTGATCCGCCATAATCTGTAAATCTGGTGGAATTTCAAATGTGATCCCGATCCCTTTTTTCCCGGCAGTTTCCACCACCGATTCGAGGCATTCGGGAATACCTGGCATCAGGAAAAAAGGTTCCGGCTGAAATCCTGTCACTCCTCTTTGCAAACGCGACCATTCGAGGAGATTGGTCAGCAGGTTGTACAGATTGCTAGCCGATTTCTTCATGCTTACAGCTATCTTCTGGATCTGACCGAGGCTCAACGTGTGCATCTCTTCGGCCAATATCTTTGTAAAACCAAGAAACGAAGTAAACGGGCTTCGGAGGTCATGGGCGATGATCGAAAAGAATTTATCTTTTTCGGCGTTGACTTCCTGAAGCTGGATGTTTTTCAAAATCATTTCTTCTTCAGTCTTTTTTCGCTCTGTAATATCGCGTACTACGGCAATTACTTTATCGGAGTCAATGGGTACCATTCTGGCTTCAAATACACCAATTCCTCTTGAAGGCACTGGCAATTGATAATCAAAAACCTGCAGTTGTCCGGTTTGCAGGGTAAGATGTACCTTTTCATCAATCAAGTCGGCAAATTCAGGTGGGGTGATGTCTCGATTTTTTTTACCGATAATTGATTCCGGTTGGTAATACAGATCTTCTTTGTCTGCTTTATATGCAAGGTAAACCCCATGGCTGTTGAGCATAAACATCATATCGGGCAATGCGTCAATGATGGCGCGGGTTTGTTTTTCACTGTCTTTCAGTGTTTCCTCGGACCGTTTACGTTCGGTGATATCGACCACAGTCAAGAAGCATTGTTCTCCATTTTGGGAAGCGATGCCGGTCAGGTGAACATAAACTGGTGGGTTGACCTTCATATTCAGGGTAACTTCACATGTTTCTCTGGCTCTGCTTTTATACAAGTTCCCGAGAAAGAGATTGAAAACTGGTTTTGTATCGTCGGAAACAAAAAATCCAAACGTGCTATTTAATAAATGCAAGCGTTCTTTGCCCAGCAGTTGTGATCCGCGCAGGTTCAGATCTTTAATCTTCCCTTCTTTGGAAAGTATAAAGTAACCCGTTGGTGCAAAATCGAAAAATTCTGCATATTTTCTTGCAGCAGCATCGGCAAGTTCTTTGGCCAACATGATCTCTTCATTCTGTATTTCCAGCTCAATCCGCTGGACCTCCAGTTCGTGGATGAGTTTCAGCGTTTCGGTTTCAGAAAGTTGAAGGGTTGATTTTACCGGTTTCTTTTTCAGCAGCGCTTCTGCCTTTTGGCGAAGAAGGTCGGCTTCGGTGGGGTGTTCTTTTTTCATAAAACAGGCATTGGGCATCAGGCAGTAGGCTTATTGCCTAATGCCATCTTCATCTCCTCCTTCATTTTCTTGGCTGCGGTAATATCGCTAAATGTTATCACCAGTCCGTCAATGTGGTCTTCGGAAGTGCGGTATGGCATGATCCTGACGGAAAACCACCTGTCGTCGCGGGTTGCGACGGCAGTTTCCAGAAATATCAAGGTTTTTATTACCTTCCGGGCATGCTCTTCCATTTCCGGGTAATTCAAGTCGGTAACCAGGTCGGTGAAGGGCCTGCCGATATCGGCATTGCGCAGTTTAACAATTTTGGTTACCTGGTCGGTGAATTTGCGGATATTCAACTCCTTGTCGAGGAAAAGCGTAGCAATTTCGGTACTGTTGAGCAGGTTTTTCATGTCGTCGTTCGCCCGAACATAATCGCTGATCTTGCTTTGAAGTTCGGCATTGAGTGTTTGCAGTTCTTCGTTCAGGCTCTGCATCTCTTCCCTGGATGTGGTGAGTTCCTCGTTGGTTGATTGCAGTTCCTCGTTGGTTGATTGCAGTTCCTCGTTGGTTGATTTCAGTTCTTCCTGCGATGTTTGCATCTCTTCGCGGGTACCTTGCAGATCTTCCTGACTTCGTTGCAGTTCAATCTCCAGTTCCTTTTGCCTTCCGGTGGAAGTATGTTTGCTTTTTTTCGAATTGACCGGGTCATGTTCAATTACAGCGGGCACGTCGGTAAAAACTATCATGACCATTCCCCTGATGGCATCGGGGGTTTCGATACGCTGAATGGTCACATCCACAAACTGTTTTCCTCCGTTTGTTCCCACTTTGATGTTGCGCAGGATCACCGGGTGGAAGGTTTTCATGGCTTTGCGAAAAGCGCCCGGCAACTCGTGGCGCAAGCCATCGCGCACCATAGCATGTATGTTCCAGTTTGCCTTACCGGCAACCGGTTCAAGGTATTTTCCGGTACGACCGGTGATGTAAACGATGTCGCCTGAACTGTTCACGAGTACACTGGCAGGAGCAAAACGCTGCAGCAAAATCTGATCGGCAAGAACCTGGATGTTTTCGACCGGTTCAGTTAATAATTTTTTGTCGGTAGCCATGGCTTTTTTATGGGAAAAAGAGCTTGGGAAATCAATGAGTTCAGATACGAGAACCGGTGAAGTGTTTTTGTAAATTTTTAATCTGGAATCGAGTTCCGCGAAACCCTCTTTTTGGTTTCCGGGAGTTTCGGCAGTACCCAGCAAAATAATTCCTCCGGGGTTAAGGCTATAGTGGAACAGCGCTATCAATTTTTTCTGCAATCCGGGCTCCATGTAGATCAACATATTGCGACAGGTAATCAGGTCGAGATTGGTAAAAGGCGGGTCTTTAATCACATTCTGGGGAGCAAACACCACCATTTCGCGTATTTGGCTGGTCACGCGATAGCCTTCTGCATCAACTGTAAAAAACCGGGCAACCCGTTCAGGCGATACATCGGCAGATATGGTCGGGGGAAAAACACCTTTTCGGGCTTTCTCGATGGCATCCTTGTCAAGGTCGGTTGCAAATATTTGTAATGTCAGGGATTTATGTTTTTTAAATTTCTCCAATGCCTCAATAAAAACAATGGCCAATGAATAGGCCTCCTCCCCGGTTGAACAACCCGGTATCCAGGCGCGCAATAAATGTTTATCGGGCAATTCGTCAAACAGGTCAGGAAGAATACTCTTCCTAAGTTTTTCCCATACCGCGGTATCGCGAAAAAAGCTGGTAACGCCGATCAGCAACTCTTTAAAGAGTATTTCAACCTCTTGCGGATTTTCCTGCAAAAAGCGGACATAGTTGTGAATTTTATCGATCTGGTGAATGCCCTTGCGCCTTTCGATGCGGCGAAGCAGGGTGTTTTTCTTATACCCGGAAAAGTCGTGTCCCGATTGTTCACGGAGCAGGATGATGATCTTATCGAGGCTGCCTCGGTTTTTAATATCACTTTCCGGATCTGTTTTATCGACCGGAATATACTTCAGGTAATTGATCAGTTTAGCAGGTAATTCCCCGGCGGGCGCCACGATATCGGCAATCACGGCATCGGTGGCACTGCGGGGCATGCCATCGAATTTGGCCGTGGCAGGGTCCTGTACCAGCACCACACCGTTTTTTTCTTTAATGGCCTTTAATCCCAGGCTGCCATCGCTCCCCATGCCCGACAGGATGATCCCGATACTTCTTTCCTGCTTGTCGTCGGCCAGTGAACGAAAAAAAATATCAACAGGCAAACGCAGTCCGCGTGACTGAACCGGGTCGAACAGATGAAGGGCGCCATTCAACAACGACAAGCTCTTGTTGGGCGGTATCACGTACACTATGTTCGGCTTTACTTTAAGCCGGTCGCTTGCCTGGAGAACCTTCATGGGGGTAATCCGCTGAAGCAGTTCCGGCATAATTCCAGCGTGGGTCGGGTCGAGATGCTGTATCACCACGAAGGCCATGCCAGTGTTATCGGGCATATTTCCAAAGAACTGTTCCAATGCTTCAAGCCCTCCTGCCGAAGCGCCGATACCCACAATGGAAAACTCCTGTATATCGGTTTTTGGGGGTGCTTTCTTTTTTACCAGTTCTGCCGATTTCAACTTCCCGGTGTTCATAATGATGGTTTTACCAAAGTATGAATCTCTCCCAAAGATAATAATATTTTTTCCAAAGAAAGAAATATTTCAGGTGATAGAGTTGATCGGTTGATGAGGCGCTAACCTACTGCCTGTTGCCTGCTGGAATAGTGAAGCGAAACGTGCTTCCTTTCCCCTCTTCGCTTTCCACCCGGATTTTTCCGCCATGTTTTTCCACGAATTCCTTGCAGATGATCAATCCAAGACCGGTGCTGGGTTCGCCGTCGGTGCCTTTTCGGTTTGTATTTTCTGTCAGAAGGAAAAGTTTGCCTACCATATCTTTGCTCATTCCTATACCGGTGTCCTTTACCGAAATCTCAACTGAATTGTCCTTCAACGATTGTGCCGAGATGGTAATTTCACCTCCCTTCGGGGTGAATTTAACGGCATTGTTGGCCAGATTGCGGATGGTTGATCCAAACATATCCCCGTCGGCAAAAACGGCAAGATCTTCAGGGATGTTATACCTGACCTGAATCCCTTTTTTGTTGGCCGATTCGAGCACAGATTGCATATCTTCGGTAATTTTTGGCATTACCGGGAAAAACGCCGGATTAAAACCGGTTACCCCCCCTTGAATGCGTGACCACTCCAAAAGGTTTTCGAGTAAAAGGTAAAGATTGGTGGCAGAATTTCGCATGGCCATGGCTATCCTTTGAACTTCGTCGAGCCTTAACGAAGGCAGATCTTCCACCATCATGCGTGTAAAGCCAAGGAAGGCTGTGAAAGGGCTGCGCAGGTCATGGGCGATGATGGAAAAAAATTTATCTTTTTCCGAGTTGAGCTTTTGAAGCGCCTCATTTTTAGCTTTGAGCTCTTCTTCCACCCGCTGGCGGTCGGTGATATCGTGCAGAACACCGGAAACCAATACCGGATGACCCTTCTCATCCCTGATTAATTCGGCCGTTGAATGTATGGTTCTCTTTTCGGTGGAGTTGAGCGGAATGATATCAAATACAATATTGTAGGGAGCATTATGATCAATGAGGTCAATGAGCGCCTGGTTTACCCGATCCTTGTCAATGACACATTTCATGACCTCTCCGGCCGTGAAAATATCCTTTTCCGGATGAAAACCATACATTCTTTTCCCTTCATCGGAACCCCAGAAAAGATCCTTTTTTATATCGTATTCCCAGCTTCCGACATGACCCACTTCCTGTGCCTTCCTGTAATGTTCCCCGCTCTCCTGAAGCGATGAAGTCAGTTTTTTCAGATCATGTTTTTTTATCAGATTATCAATGGATAATGAAAAAATGGTCAGGAAATTAGAAAGAAGCTGTTCAACCGGGAACAATTGCTCGATGGAGTCACCGGAAACAATGAAATAACCAAAGAAATATTCGGTGGTCTGAAGTGGAATTACCCGGTGATTCAAGCTGTTCTGCAGTGGGCAACCAAATGGTTTATCCATCCTCTCTGCATCTTTCATCAGGCAGCCCTGGCAATCGGCAGCGAATGGGTGGAGGGGCTTGTAGCCATGAAGGCAGAAACCGAAATGTTTCAGGTCGAGGATCGTTTTTATTGCCCTGTCGGCAAATTCGGCTTTCTGCTGAACCGTTGGCAATATCTCGAGAATACTTACCGAAGTAAGAAATTCGTTGGCAGCCTTATTGATATTACTTTCCGGTATCATGCTGTTCATGCTTCAGCTTTGGTTTTATTCCTGCCTGAAAATTCCTTTAAGAAGAGTTCGAGTGACATGAAATAGGGATTATGCACAATCTGACCCTTTACAATCATCATCGGATGGACTTTCAGCACATCCATGATCATGGCACCGCTGAATTTGTTTGCATCGTACTGGCAGATGGCCGTGATCGGATGGGTTTTAAAAACCTCGTTCACCCAGGCTTCATATTCCATCAACCGGTCGGATCCGGGTATCCCTTTCAGCGCCCAGCTCATCTCCCCGCTCACCCGGCCCTGGCTGTATCCCTGGGCAAAAGAGTCGTTGTAAAAGACTTTCAGCCGGCCCAGCATCTCTTCCGGAACAAATTTCCCTTCAAAACAGTAAGCAGTCACTGAATCCTGCACCGTGAGATTGTTTGCCGCCATTGCTTCATTGATATTGATGTCGCAACCGCGAAGCCAGTCAACCACCTCCTCTTTGGTCATCACATCCGCGAAATAGGCCACCTTTTCATGTTCAAGAAGACCCTTCTCCAAAAATTTCGAGATGATTTTCCGGCGTTCATTCTCGTCCTGAAATATCAGGCACATGTGGGCTCCTGCCGGATGTTTCCGGTCGGTAAAACCCAGATCAACTTCGGTATGCAATGTGCACATTGACTTATCCTTTCGTATTGATGGGTTGATTTTATATTTCGCTATGTTGCTTTGGGGTCGCCCAGGTATCCGGAAATCATCTCAAGCAATTGTTCCTTTCTTATCGGTTTTGAAATATAGTTATCGCATCCCGACTCCTGGCTCTTTTGCCTGTCGCTTGAAAGGGCATAGGCGGTTTGGGCAATGACCGGTAATCCGGGACGCAGTGATTTTATCTCTCTGGCCAGTTCCCATCCGTTGGTATCCGGCAATCTTACATCAAGCAGCACCAGGTCAAAGTCTCCGAGATCTTCATAACACTTTCTGAGTTCTCTGCCGCTGCAAACTGGAACCAGTTCAGCTCCGGTCCGGTCCAGGAGAATAGACAGGAACTCCATGTTCGAGGATTCATCCTCGACCAGCAGGATTTTTTTATCAGACCAGTTGTAGGCGCCGGAAACAGTTCCTTTTCTGCCTCCTTCTCGCGGGGGAGCAGCAATGGAAGCAGGAAGATCATATGGCAGGGTAAAATAGAATGTACTTCCTTTGCCAGGTGCAGATTCTACCCTGATTTCACCTCCCAGCAGTGAGAGGGATCCTTTGCAGATGGAGAGTCCCAATCCCGTTCCGCCGTACTTATGCGGATCCGGGACCTCTGCCTGCCGGAAATGTTCAAAGATGACCTTTTGATTTTCCGGTGAGATACCAATTCCTGTATCCGACACGAACAGGGTAATCATCCCCCCTGACGGAGGAAGATATCCAAAACGGATTGTTCCGGATTCGGTGTACTTGACCGCGTTATCAAGGAGATTGGTAAAAACATGTTTAAGGATAAACCCATCGGTACTGATGGCATCATGCTGATCGGAAAGAACTGTGTCTGTTGAAAGGATGATACGTGATTTTTTAGCGTTATGAAGTTTCTGCAGAGATACTGCTTCCATTTCATGAATGACTTGATTCAGGTGAATTCCCTCATAGACTACGGTGGCATTCCCGGACTCAATCCTGGAAATTTCGAGGATGTCGCTGATGATATGCATCAGGTCGTCGGAACGTGATTGGATTATCGTCGTGAACCGTTGGCGGTCGTCCTCCGAAAGATCCGGATCTGAAAGCATACCGGCGAAACCCACGATGGCGTTCATCGGGGTTCGGATTTCGTGCGACATATTGGCCAGGAATGCGGATTTCAGGCGGTCGCTCAGCTCAGCTTTCTCTTTTGCAATGACCAGTTCATTTTCTGACCGTTTGTGTTCGGTAATGTCACGAAAAACGCCGAGTACAGCCACAATTTTTCCATTCTCGTCCCTTACGGGAGTCTTGACCGTATGGATCCATGTTTCTTTGCTTTCCTGAATGTACTTCTCTTCAAACTCATCGGTCTGACCCGATTCCATGATCCTTTGATCGTCAGCCCGGTATTTTTCGGCAAGATCCTGTGGAAAGAAATCGAAGTCGGTTTTTCCCACCATATCCGCTGGCCGGATACCGAAGTCCCGTGCGAAATTTTCATTGACATTCAGGTACACGGAATTGAGGTCCTTCATGAAAATTTTCTGCGGGATGTTCTCGATCAAGGTCCGGAACCTGGTTTCGTTCTCCCGTAATGTTTTCTCTGCCCGCTTACGCTGCTGCTCCTCCTCCGCGAATTGCATGGCGAAGGAGATGTCGGCTGCCACCTCATCGAGCAGGTTGAGTTCCTCCTCATTGAAAAAATTGGTCTCAGCGGCGTACAGGTTAAAGGTGCCCCTTGACTCGCCCGAAACGCGGAGCGGAAAAGCGGCAGAAGCGCGGTAACCCAGCCGAAGTGCATCTGCACGCCAGGGCGACATGCGTACATCGCCAGCGATGTCGTTAACCACAACGTGGCTGGCAGTTCGCAGGGCGGCGGCAGTAGGTCCCAGGCTTCGCTCCCTGTCATGCATGAAGATGTCAAGTTTTTCCAGGTAGTCTCCGGTTATGCCCGCGTGCGCTGCAGGCTTCACATGCTTTGTTTGAGGGTCATACAAGCCGATCCAGGCCATGAGGAAACCTCCCTGTTTGACGGCGATGGTGCAAACTGCCTGAAATAGCTCCTCCGGTTTATGCACCCGAACTATCGTTTTGTTGATGCTGCTGATCAGGGAGTAAATTCGGTTGAGATTACGCAGGTGCATTTCAGCCCGTTTGTGTTCGGTAATATCTCTTGCCGTGGAAAGTGCTCCAATGACCTTGCCTGCATCATCTTTCAGCACCCTGCACCACCAGGCCAGCAGGCGTTTTTCTCCATCTTTGCGCCGTTGCCAGCTTTCCACGTAGAATGTACTTTCAGCGCCGTTAAAAAGTGGTTGGACTACTTCATAGGTTGGCTGTTCCCCTTCAAAATAAAATGCTGCCTCTTTTCCGATCACATCATCCCCGAAAAAATGATAGCCTTCGGCATTGGCCCAGGTATACTTTTTATTCTGGTCCACCTCCATGATGATGTCGGGGACAGCGGCCAGGATCGCGTCAGTTCTGGCTTTCAGAGCGTGCAGCACCGTGTCGGCCTTGACTTTGGATTCACTGTTTTTTTTCATGGTTTTTGGGCAGGCAATAGGCGTTTTTACTTGCTTAAGGTTTCAGGTTGAAGGTAGTTTGATATCATCTCGAGCAGTTTCTCCTTGTTGATTGGTTTGGAGATGTAGTTATCGCATCCGGCTTCCATGCTTTTCTGCAGGTCGGTTGACATGGCATATGCGGTTTGGGCGATGACCGGTATATCGGATCGGATGGCTTTAATTTCCCTGGCCAGGTCCCATCCGTTGGCATCGGGCAGGCGGACATCGAGCAATACGAGGTCGAAATTTATCAGGTTGTGGTAATGTGTACGCAGATCTTCTCCGCTCTCAACGGGCATGATTTCAGCTTCTGTCCGTTGCAAAATAATCGTCAGAAACTCCAGGTTGGTCGGTTCATCCTCGACGACCAGCAACCGTTTGCCAGCCCAGGAATACTGGATGCCGGATGCCTGCTTCCGGAGGTCGGGTGCCGGATGCCGGATACCGGCTGACCGGTTGTCATATGGCAGAGTAAAGTAGAAGGTACTTCCATTTCCCTGTTCTGACTCCACCCATATCTTCCCATTCAGCAGTGTCAGCGAACCCTTGCAAATGGCTAATCCCAAACCAGTTCCACTGTACTGATGCCGATTCTCGATCTCCGCTTGCCGGAAATGCTCAAAGATGACGGCTTGATTGGCGGGAGAAATGCCGATCCCGGTATCCCTGACAAAAAAAGTAATGAAATCCTTTCCGGGTAAAAGATATCCAAAGGAAATCGAGCCGGAATGGGTGTATTTGACGGCGTTTTCAATGAGATTGGAGAAAACCTGTTTGAGAATATAGGCATCCGTGAAAATTACAGCGTGACTGTCGGGCAATGCCTTTTCAACCTCAAGGGAAAGGTTTGACTTTGGAGATCGTTGCAATCGTTGCCCGAATGAGGATTCAAGCTCATTCAGGATATCGTTGACCGAGACTTCATTTTTCACCACCGTGGCATTCCCAGATTCAATCCTTGATATTTCAAGGAGGTCGTTGATGATATGCATCAGGTCGTTGGAGCGGGATTGAACGATTTGTGAGAACTGTGTCCGTTCCTCATCCGACAGGGTAGGATCGGTGAGCATTTCTGCAAAACCCACGATGGCATTCATGGGGGTGCGGATTTCGTGCGACATATTGGCCAGGAAGATCGATTTCAGCCGGTCGCTTTGTTCCGCTCTTTCCTTGGCCTTAAACATTTCTTCCTGAATGCGTTTGCGCTCGGTAATATCACGCTGCATGCCCCAAATGTGAATCAGCATTCCCTCTTCAATAATACCGGTATAGTTTTCTGACAGGTACAATGGTTTTCCATTTTTATCCACATCGAGAGTTTCCACCTCTTTAACCTGGTGTTCAGGCGCCCTGACGGCGAGAATTGCCCGTTTTCCGTACTCCGGGGCAAAGTCGGCCGCCATCTTCCCGATCATATCTGAAGGTTTCAACCCGTACATTCTGGCCAGGGCATCATTTGCCTCGCCAACAATGGCGAACCGGGTTAACCGTTCGATAAGTTCTTGATCATCGAGGTGTACGGGAACCGGTTCCGTGAAATCAATCCGGTATATTCCTTCGCTGGCATTGGTAATGAAATTGCGGTAGCGATATTCCGAATCCCGAATCAATTGTCCGGCCCGTTTCCGATCGGTGATATCGCGGATAATGACCTCCATGGCAGGTTTCCCCTTGTAGGTAATGGGGATCCCAATGACATCCACATGGATAATCCGGCCATCGGGCAGTAGAAATTTCTCTTCTGTTAGTGGAGTTGTTTTCCACTCCGTAAAAGACTTACTGATTTTTTGTATGACAACGGCCCGGTCGTCGGGATGAACAAAATCAATGGCCGGTTTGCCTAGGATCTCATCATCACTCTTTGCTCCCAGAAGCGCTTTCCCGGCAGTGTTGATATAAACAATCTTGCCTTCACAATGAATAATAACTGTATTTGGCGACTGTTCGACGATAAGCCGGTAATGTTGTTCGCTATCCCTGAGGGCATTCTCAACCTGTTTTTGACGGATCAGGACTTGCTCCATCTGTTTATGGAGAAAGGCTTTGGAGGAGAGTTCAGAGGCAAACGCGAACAACATTCCGGCTACCTTTGAAAATTGTGCTTTCGACATGACCGGGACTTCAGCCAAGGCGCTCATGAATTCTGCCCGGTCCACCCCGATTTCATCTGCATAAAGGAGCATTTTCTGCTCATCCTGTTCTTCATTCTTCACCTGTCCGATCAGCCAGTTTGCAACATGTTTCCCCCCCACTGTGATGCTGGCGCCGGCGTCCCATAAGCCGCCACTCAGGCATGGCTGAATAACGGGACCTGAAGGATTTTTCCGGCCGATGACTGCATCGGATTTAAAACAATTCAGAAGTCCCTTATCCGTTTTCCTGATAACGTTGTTACACAGTCTGCAAAAATTACTTGGTCTGGTAATGGGTGTTCCATCGGGCCGGGTGATGATAGAGGCAACCCCGGTGGCATCCGAAAACATGTCCTGGACATGTTGTATATCTTCCAGATCAAACAGGTCGGAAAACTGAATCTCCTTCACAAATTCGTCTGTCCCGCGGGAGGATTCCTCAACATTCATTTTAACCATATCACTTGTAGATATATCCATACTTTATTATCAATTATCACTGGCTGAGGAGACATCGTTACCCGGCAAAGAAAAAGAAAAAGTACTCCCCTTACCCTCTTCACTCCTGACCCAAATCTTCCCGCCATGCTTTTCGACGAACTCCTTGCAGATGATCAGTCCAAGGCCGGTGCTTGGTTCGTTCTCGGTGCCGGGGCGGTTGGTATTCTGATCAAACCTGAAGAGCTTATCAATCATATCGTTATCCATGCCAATACCGTTATCTTTTACGCATATTTCAACGGACTGGTTCATTTTGATGGCCGTAATTTTCACCTTTCCGCCTTTGCGTGAATATTTTATGGCATTGGATACCAGGTTGCGGACAATGGTTTGAACCATATGCAGATCGGCAAAAACCAGTATATCTGCCGGGATTTCACATTTAACTTCAACCTCTTTTTTTGATGCAGATTCACACATCGGTTCAATGCACTCGAACATTTTTGGCATCAATGCGAAGGATTCCGGGTGAAAGCCGGTAACTCCCCTTTGCAACCGCGACCATTCGAGCAGGTTGTCGAGCAGGCTGTAAAGGTTGGTGGCTGATTTCCTCATGCCCATGGCAATCTTTTGAATCTGGTCAAGGGTCAATGTATACAACTCGTCAGTCATAATCTGCGTAAACCCGAGAAATGAGGTAAACGGGCTGCGCAGATCATGGGCCAGGATCGAGAAGAATTTATCTTTTTCCGCGTTGACTTCGAGGAGCTGTTCATTTTTTTTATTTATTTCCTCCAGCGCCATCTTTCGTTCAGTGACATTTTCGTGCATTAAAACGAAACTTTCAGGCTTGCCATCGTCACCCTCAACAGGGAAAATGACCACCCTGATCCAGATGGGGACATCCCTGAAAGCGGGGTTGATGAGATGAACATTGTATTGCAGTTCGGGGAAATGGACCACCTCCCCATTCCGGGCGCGTTTCATCAAATCCCCAAGTCCCTGTTGTTCAACCTGAAAATCGTCAAACACCGAATAGTCGGGAGTGGGTTTCGTTCCAAAAAGCTTCGTGTGAGCGTCATTGACCATCAAAGTATGGCCATTGAGGTCAATGACCTGAATAGACATAGGATTTTTATCTATGATATCACGCAGTAGCCTCTCGGCTTTTTTCAGCTCGGTAATATCCTGAAACGATCCCGACACACTCACCGTCCTTCCTTTGATCTGATTTGCCATTGCTTTGGCACGAACCCAGCGGTGATTCCCTTTGGTGGTAATGATTTCCCATTCCCGGTCATAGGGTTCACCAAATTCAATGGCACGCTGGATCGCGCGTTCGGCGTCGGGCCTGTGTGCAGGGGTAATAAAAGTCAAACCTTCCGGTACTACCGGAGTTCCTTCGCCAGGGTCAATCTCGAGGATGCGGAAAGTCTCCTCCGTCCATGTCTGGGTCAAGGTATTGACATCAAACTCCCAACCGCCCATTTTGGCCATCCGCTCAGTTTCGCAAAGCAATATCTGGTTCTTTTTTAATGCCTCCTCTGCCAGTTTCCGTTCGTTGACCTCCATGGTAAGCTGATCGTTTATCTGCTGCAGATTTCTTGTCCCTTCTATCAACTCTTCGTTGATCACCTGGTATTCTTCATTCAACGCGGCATACTCCCTGGTTTTTTCATTGACCAGGTCCTGGAGATGGACTTTCTGATCGCTGAGAAGTTCTTCCATTACAAGTCTTTCGAGCATGATGGCGAGCAGTTGGGTCGCATTTTGCAGCAATGCATATGATTCCTGGTCTCTTTGCAATGATTTATCGAAATGAATATACCCGTAAGTCCGGGTTCGTGTACAAACCGGAAAATTGGGAGTGGGGGCATTCTCCTTTTCGGTGTGCCAGCTGAATTTACTGCCGGAGAAAATGTTTTTAATGCTCTCTGTAAAAAGGTGAATTAACTCAGACCTGCTTTTCAATTGCGAAAGACTGGTCGTTAAGAGAAACAGGTCGTGCGATGGATGTTCCATTTCACAATTCTTTTGGTGCTAAAAACAGGGGAGCATATTCCGCCAACCACTGATCGGGATGGATATAGTATGGGTTCTGCGTGATTACACCACCGTTGATGGTAAACGGATGTGTTCGAAGGACGTTCATGATCGTTTGTCCAGGGAATCTGGTAACATTATACATGCAGATGCTGATCCAGGGTTTTCCGGGAATAAAATAGTTGAGTCGCGCTTCATAAGCCATCAGGTATTCAACCCCGGCAATGGTTTCGAGGGCCCACGACATTTCGGCAGTGGCGCGGATGTTTCGTTTCCCTTTTTCCTGTGAATAAAGGTAATATTCGTTCAGCGCTTTATCCATATGCCATGGATCAAATACCCCATCGGGATAGTACAATTCCCGTGCTGATTTGAGGTCAAAATGGTCAGGATCGTGCAATGTCTGCTGACAATGGGGACAAAATGCAGCGAAGTCACGGTAAAATTCCCCGGCCGTTCGCTCCACGGGGCAATATACCTGCTTATCGCCATCCATGGATCCCTGACGGAGGAATCCGAAAATAATTTCGTCGCGCTCCTTGTCGGTTTCATAGAGGCCGCACATGTGCGTGCCCCAGTTGCAGGTATAGTTGCCCATTCCGAGCCTCACCATTTCCTGATCCGATGTTTTGATGTGCATGGCTGTTCCCATTTTATCACTGTTTGACATTCATTTTGAATAACCTGGGATGAAATATATCTACTAAATTAAGTATAAATTCCAAATTAATGTACCCGTTCAACAATATTTTCATTTTCAGACTTAACGGATGAGCGTTTGTTGGTCACTATTATTTAAACCTGTTCTTCATTTTTGCCCGGGTCATTTCGTTTTTACAGAAATCGTCTCACTTTGTTTTTGTATATCTCCCACTCAGTCCCAAATTTTTCGGCTAAAAATTTTTCTTCGCCGATGATCATCAGGTAATGGGTAGCGATACAATACAAACCGATAAAAATATTCAGGATGTTCGGAAAAAAAACCATGGAGGAGAGGGTCACCAGCAAAACCCCCAGATACAGGGGGTGGCGGCTGTAGCGGTACAGCCCGGATGTTTTCAACTGTGTGTCCTGTTCCGGGAGGCCATAACGGAGGGAAGAGCCCAACCCGTAAAACGAAAGCAATAACACCATGGTTGCGACACACAACATGCAAGCTCCGACCCACGACATCCACAGGGGGACATTTACCCATCCAAACGATGGAAAGATTGCTTTAACCAGTGCAAGTCCCCAGCAGATAAACATCGTGATTTTCCCGGAATAGAAAAGGAATGGGTCAATGGATGGATTTCCCCATAAACCACCCTCTTTGCCAAGAATTCTAAGGATGGTGATACCATATCCCACCCCCATAACGATAAATGCATAAGCAGCGATAACATTTGGTACAGGGTGCATATCTATTGTTTTTGTAAAGATAACCTGAATCTTGATAAAATGAAAAGTAATTATCATTCAATCATACCGAGCAGAACAGGTGGCAGTTTTTCCGAATCTGTTCAGTCGGGGTATTGAGTCACGACCGGCATAAGAGAATACCTGATCATCCGGAGATTTATGGCCGTCGGGTTGAATCAGTCACGGGGGCTCACTTGCTCGATCAATTTGAAAAAACGATTGTGTTGACCAGTCTTCGTCCGAACTGCCTGACCATCTCAGTTTTTAGATTGTCAATAAGTTAATGTGGTCAACCAAAACCGGCGGCAGAAGGTCATATGCTCCGGTCTTTCCCACCTTCCCACAGTTCATTAAAAATGTGATCGTTATTTATCATTTTGTTCATCAATACGTTATGCTTATTGATAATGAACAATGGAAGAAAATGAACAGAAGGTATAAGGTTGTCCATAAGCAAACATCTATTTTTTACTTATTGATTGAGTCAGTGAAAAGATTCTTTCTCCAGTTTCAATTCATCAAAAAGGCTAACACTTTTTCGCAAATCTTTTTGATAATCATCGAATTTTCCCGGCTCATGTTCGTACCCCAAAGAAAAAACCACTTACAAAAACTTATGTAAGTGGTTGGTTTTCAAGTCGGGGTAGCAAGATTCGAACTTGCGACCTCCTGCTCCCAAAGCAGGCGCGATAACCGTGCTACGCTATACCCCGAAGTGGGTGTGGGTTTGGGTGTGGGTTTGGGTGTGAATTATTTCATATAGGATCTGTACATGGCTAAAAGCATTTTTGAGCATGATTCGTAGCCGTTATAAAGATCTGTAAATTCTTTTTCAGGTATTAATTTCAAATCATTTATTAATCCCAGGATGGCTACTGATTCATATACACTACCCCTGGCAATTGTTAAAAAATGACGTTTATCCGCTTCCGCCATTCTGCCAGTCCCTTCAGCTAAATTAAAAAGTATGCTGAGACTGGCTCTTTTCCATTGATCCATTAAATAGGGATCGATGGATTTATTTGACTTGAGAATTGACAAAACCTTGAGGTTCTGATTCTTTACAATCTGATAAACATCCAGCTTCTCGAAATCAAACATTGTCTCTAATTTTTCACACCCACGCTTCTATCACACTCAAACCTGCCTACCTGCAGGCAGGCTCACACCCTCTTCGCGGAGAAGGGGGGATTCGAACCCCCGGTACAGTTTCCCGTACGACAGTTTAGCAAACTGTTGGTTTCAGCCACTCACCCACCTCTCCAAAAATCAATTATGAAGGTTTGTCACCAAATGCCTCCCAGGTTAAACCCTGGGTAAGGGGGTGCAAAATTAGGAATTTCGTCCGGTTTAACAAAATTATTTTCACGGTGCCTTTTCTATCTGTAAATATGGGGAGTTTTCATAATTTTGGTCACAGTTATTAAACCGAAAAAATTGTCCTTATGAACGGAAAAACATTTGCAGAAAAAATCTTTAACGCCGGAAAGGGAAGCATTGTCTTCGCCCGTCCCGATATCATCCTGTCGCACGACAACACTTCGAGCATCTACAGTACCTTCAAAAAAATGGGAGGAACTGTTTTGGCCAACCCCGATGCCCTGCTGATCACCCTCGATCACAACGCGCCACCCACGAATGCCAAACTGGCCAACGATTATCAAACCATTCGTGATTTCGTGGAGAAATTTGGCATTAAAAAATTTCATGACGCGGGCGACGGGATATGCCATCAACTCATGTCCTGTTATGCCAGACCGAAAATGATCATCGTGGGAAGCGACAGCCACACCAGCACTGCCGGGGCATACAATGCCTTTGCAGCAGGTATCGATCGTACCGAAACCGCCGGACTATGGAAACAGGGCGAAACCTGGTTCCGTGTACCGGAATCGGTTAAAATCAGCCTCACGGGAAAATTGCCTAAAGGTGTATTTGCAAAAGACCTCGCGCTCTGGATCATTGGAATGATCGGAAGCAGCGGCGCCGATTACATGTCGATCGAGTACCATGGTGAAGGGGTGAAAACCCTGAGTATTTCCGATCGCATGGTTCTGGCCAACCTGGCTTCGGAAATGGGAGCCAAAAACGCGGTATTCCCAGCTGATGAGGTACTTGAAGCTCATCTTGGAATAAAAACAGATGGGTTGTGGGCTGATCCCGATGCCACCTATTTAAAAGAGATCACCATCGATCTTGGTGAGATATTCCCGGTAGTTGCTGCCCCTCACCACGTGGATAATGTAAAAGCCGTTTCTGAAGTTCTTGGCACCAAAATCCAGCAAGCGCTCATCGGAACCTGCACCAACGGCCGCCTCGAAGACCTGCGGGAAGCCGCCGCCGTGCTTCAGGGGAAGCATGTGCCAAAATACATGCAACTGCAGATCATCCCTGCATCGAAAGAGATATACCTGCAAGCCATGAAGGAGGGATTGATCGAATTGTTCATGAAGGCCGGCGCCAATGTACTCTCCTCCTCATGCGGACCTTGCCTGGGAACCGGGCAAGGGATCCCTGCCGATGGTTATAACATCATCTCTACTGCCAACAGGAACTTCAAAGGACGCATGGGCAATCCAGCTTCCAATGTTTATCTGGCCTCTCCGGCAACAGTGGCCATTTCAGCCCTGAAAGGAGAGATCGCCGATCCCCGTGGAATAGCTGCAAAGGATCATTTCCCCTACCATGCCCCACAGAGCGCTACCGTAGATATCAAAGAGGGGGAAGACCGGCTCAGTGAAGGGATCTGGAACTATGCCGATGTGGATAATCTGAATACCGACCAGATGTTTGCCGGAAACCTGACCTACAATGTACAAAGTTCAGAACCCGAAAAAATCATGCCGCATTTGTTCAAGGGGTTTGACAACAGCTTTACCGAACGCGTGAAAGCCGGTGATCTCCTGATGGCCGGCGCCAATTTCGGATGCGGAAGTTCACGTGAACATCCTGCCGTGGGACTTGCCTTTGCAGGGATCAAAGCGGTCATCTGCAAATCCGTGAACCGGATTTTCTACCGTTCAGCCGTCAACCAGGGACTTCCTATCCTCCTTGTTCCGGAGGCCGTGGATGCCTACCGGCAGGGTGATAAAGTGGATGTCGATTTTGAAAAAGGGTTGGTTTTCATTGGAGACAAACAATTCGCTTTTGCTGCACTTCCAGGAAAACTCATGGAAATTTTCAATGCCAAAGGGTTGATCAACTACGTGAAAAACAAATGATGCAGAAATTCGTGAAGCCAGCGGTATTCGTTGGAATATCGCTGGCTATTTTTTTTATTCTGCGAACGGCATTCCCTAAAAATGCCGGAGTCATATTATTTCTATTCACAGGTCTGCTGCTTGATTTGTACCTGTGGAACTGGGTGAAGAAAAAAATCCGAACACGGACTTCTTTTTATCAACGCTTCTGGACAGCGGTTTACTGGATGCCATTCACACTCCTCATCATCCTTGTTGCCTATGGACTCGTCGTTCCGCTCATGGAATGGAACCAGGCTCTGAAATCCTATCTCCCGGGTTTTCTTTTAATACTCTACTTCAGCAAGATGTTTCCCATACTTGGACTCCTGGTGGCCGATTTATCGGGGGTGAGTATTCTACTTTTTCACCGGTTATTTTGTCCCATTCCTGAAAATACAGTGCCCTTTCGACGAAACTCAATGGTTGTTTTTTGTGGTGGAATCGCGGGAGGAATTTTATTTCTTTTGTTGCTTTCCGGAATTTTTTTCTGGCAATTTGATTTCAGGGTTCGCAGGGAGATTGTTCAACTCAAGGACTTGCCACCTTCCTTCGACGGAATGAAAATGGTTCAACTGTCGGATATCCATCTTGGAAGCTGGCCATCAAAAGTGCAGTTGGAAAAGGCCGTCAGCATGGTCAATGCCCTTCAACCCGATATTGTTGTGTTCACAGGCGACCTGTTCAACTACGGTACCAGTGATGGCAATGGATTTGAAACAATCCTGATGAAACTTCATGCTCCTGAAGGAATCTATGCGATTCTTGGAAATCATGATTACGGTGATTATGTCAGTTGGCACTCCCCGGAAGCCAAACGGAAAAATATGGAGGAGTTATTCCTTTACTTTAAAAAGTTGGGCTGGCATCTCCTGCGGAATGAAAATGTCATTCTGAAAAACGGGATGGACAGTATCGCGCTCATTGGCGTGGAGAATTGGGGGGCTACACAAAGGTTCCAGCGCCTGGGTGACATCCGGAAAGCTGAAAAAGGAACGGAAGGGATGAGTACCCGTGTTCTCCTTTCGCATGATCCCACGCATTGGGGCAGCATCATCAGCCGGCAATACCAGGATATTGATCTCACCCTGTCGGGACATACGCATGGTGGTCAGCTCGGAATCGATTGCTGTGGTATCCATTGGAGTCCGGCCGGATGGATCTATCCGGAATGGTGCGGACTTTATTCAAACCCCGATTCACCGTCACCACAATACCTCTATGTTAACCAGGGACTGGGGAACATCGGGTATTCAGGAAGGGTGGGAATTTTACCGGAAATCACGCTGATTACATTGAAAAGGGCGAAGTGAAGTTATTGTCAGGGTCACAGAGCAATACAATCACTGCGTCATAATGCAATCAGAATAGTGATTCGATATACCTAACCTGATCGGTCATAAATTATTCACTAAAAATTAGTTGAAAAATGGGTAACGAGAGTTTGTTATCCAATGAAAAATCATTGTAACTTGATCGCCTTGAATTGAGATGATAGATTCAACCAAACATTTCTCACACGATGAAAACGGCTGGCAAGATTCAATCCCCGAAAAATCCACAGGATCAATTAATAAACTCAACTGCCACGAACAGTGCATCGACCGGGTTGAAGGAATCGAACCCTGATACAACTGACAATTGGCCTAACAAAGGGATCATTGATTCGATCGGGGAAGGGATTATTGTCTATGACAAGGAGTTCCGGTATCGCCTTTGGAACCCGGTAATGGAAAAGCTCACCGGGTTCACCGCGAAGGAGGTTTTGGGAGCTAAGGTTAACGACATTTTTCCGGGAGTTGCTGCATCCGGAGTTCTCACCCGGATTGAAGAGGCTTTAAAAGGCGAAGCCATTTCATCCGGCCCACAACTTTTAACCGGAGTAAGATCACAACGGGAGACCTGGGTCCATGGAACCTATGCTCCGCATCGGAATCAATCGGGAGAAATCATCGGCGTGATTGCCACGATTCAGGACATCACGCAGGAGATCCGGCTCGAAGAGGATCGCCTTAAGCAATCGGAATTATTGTTGAAACGCCATTCCATTTTGATGGAGCTTACAAAAATTGATTCAGTGAATTCCGAAACATATTTTCAAATGGTTACAGAAAGGGCTTGCTTCGGCATGGCGATCGACCGTGCCAGCATCTGGTTGTTCCCCGAAGGAGGCTCATCCATTCGGTGTCAGGATCTTTTCATTCAGAATACCGGGGAACATCAATCCGGTCAGGTGATCTATGCCGATATCTATCCCCGGTATTTCACCGCGTTGGAAGAATCGCGTTCCATTGCGGCAACTGACGCACGAACCGACCCACGTACTTCCGAATTCAATGAAAACTATCACCATCCATTGGATATCTATTCGTGTCTCGACACACCGGTCAGATCGGAAGGGAAGTTAGCCGGTACCGTATGCTTTGAATCGGTCGGGAAACAGCGCAACTGGACCGGTGGCGATCAGGATTTTGCCACGTCAATCACAGAGATTCTGGCTACCCAACTTCAAACATACCAGCGAAAGCAGGCTGAAAAAGCCCTCCGTCAATCCGAGGAAAAATACCGGAAAATGGTCGATAACGCGTTGGTCGGCATATACAGGTCAAACATTGCCGGACAATTGCTTTTTATCAATCAGTCGATGACTGAAATGTTCGAGTTCGATTCCATCGCTGAAGCAATGCAGTACGATGTGGCGAAATTTTATCCTGATCCCAAGACCCGGAGAGAATTTCTTACCCAGTTATTGAGCACACGGGTATTGCGAAATCATGAAATGGATCTGATAACGAAAAGGGGAAACATCCGTCATGTTCTTGTCAATGCTTTTTATGAAGAGGAGAGCATCCTTGGCATGATCATGGACATTACCAATCGCAGGAAAGCGGAGGAGGATATCAATACTGCCAAAGTGAAGGCAGAAGAATCCGACCGTCTGAAAACATCCCTGTTGGCGAACATGAGCCACGAGTTCCGTACCCCGATGAATGCCATTCTCGGCTTCTCCGCCTTGATCAGCAATGAATCACAGGATCCGGATATGGTATTCTTTGCACGAAAGATTCATGCTTCAGGGGAACGGTTAATGGCAACTCTCAAAGCCATACTTGACCTGGCCGACCTGGAGGCTACCAAATCCAAGCTCAAACTCAACCACCTTAATGTACAAAAGGCCATATCATCTGCCATTCAGCCATTTTATTCCATTTCCAATGAGAAAAAACTCTACCTGATCACCGAGTACAAAGAGAGTTTACTTGCTTACGCCGATGAAAATTTACTGCAGGTTATCCTTTCCAACCTGGTTGATAACGCGGTCAAGTTCACTGCAACGGGTGGAGTAACCATCGAGACCGATCTGGTGAAACTGGATGAGAAATTCTGGGTATTGATCCGGGTCAAAGACACCGGAATAGGAATTCCCAGGGAGCAATTTGATACTATCTTTCACGAGTTTCGTCAACTCAGTGAAGGTTATAACCGGAGTTATGAAGGGACAGGGCTGGGACTTACACTGGCACGGAAAATGACGGAAATGCTCAACGGGACGATAACCGTTGAAAGTGAAGTGGGTCTTGGGTCGATTTTCACCCTTTGGCTGCCTGCTGCAGAAACGACCTTTGAAATTCAGGAAGAACAGAGCGAATCGCCCGAGGAATTCCATCCGAGCCATTTCCAGATGCATCCTCCTGAGGAATTACCATTGGTGCTGGTGGTGGAGGATAACGACGACAATGCAGAGATCATCAAGCTTTATCTGAAAGGAAAATTCAATACCGAGCGTGCGCCCGACGGGTATGCTGCCATCAAGATGGCCACCGGGCAACAATTCTCCTGCATCCTGATGGACATCAACCTGGGAGCCGGAATGGATGGATTGAAAGCAACCCGGGAGATACGTCATATGAATTCCTATACAAATATTCCCATTGTTGCCATCACCGGCTACACCATGTCGGGTGACCGCGAAAAACTGTTGGAAGGCGGCTGCAGCCATTATCTTGGGAAGCCTTTCAGTCAGCAGGGGCTGCTTGAATTGATGGAAGAAATATTTACACATACCGGAAACTAACTTACCCAACCATTGTCCGAATCCATGAAGCCATCTCAACTGACCAACGAACAGATTGTACTCGACACCATCATCAACAATATTCCGGCGATGGTTTTCTATAAGAATCTGCAAGGAGAATACATTGCTGCCAACCAAATGTTTTGTAAACAATTGAAGACAACCCCGCAGGACATCATTGGTAAAACGGATTTCGATTTCTATGAGGTTGAAAGAGCGGAACATTACCGGCAATCGGATATTGAGGTGATTCAAAGCAATGGCTCCATTGAAGGGTTTGAGGAGGAGATACGCATCGATGAAGAGAACAGAATTTTTGCCACACGGAAAGTATTGATCAGGGATCAGGGCGGGGATCCTTCCGGAATCATTGGTCTGGTATATGATGTTACCCAAAGCAGGAAAACTGAACAGGATCTTCTTGAAAGCCGTACCCGGTATAAATACACCTATGATATGTTCCGCCTGATGGCCGATAACATCCCCGACCTTTTATGGGCCAAAGATCTGCGGAAACGTTATTTATTTGTCAATAAGGCGGTTTGTGAGAAACTCCTCATCACGGAGGATACGGAAGAGCCCATTGGAAAAACAGAATTGTTTTTTGTTGAACGTGAGCGGCAGTCCCATCCCGAAGAAACAGAGCGGCACACGTTTGGAGGAACCTGCGGCGATTCCGATGAAGTGACCATCAGCACCAAGGCGCCGGGTCAGTTTGAAGAATTCGGAAACATCAAAGGGCAGTATCTTTACCTGGATGTCAACAAGGCTCCAATCCTCGATGACGATGGGAATATCATTGGCATTGTAGGGAGCGGAAGGGATATCACCAAACAGAAACTGATCGAAAAAGAGCTTCATAACCTGAACCAGCGGAACAGGGCAATCCTTGAAGCGCTACCCGACCTGATGTTTCTTTTTGATACCGAAGGAAATTTTCTTGAATGCTACGCTTCAAACAGCGAGGATTTGCTTGTCCCTCCGGATGAGATTATCGGGAAAAACATCTCCGATTTCTTCGGGAAAGAACTATCCCAACGAACATTAGGTATGATAGGCCGTTGTCTGGCTACCCGGACCATACAGACCATGGAATATGAAGTGGAAAACCAGGGAGAAAAATTCTTTTTTGAAGCACGCGGCGTGATGGTGGATGAACAAAAGGTTCTTTGCATTTCGCGAAATATTACCGATGTGAAAAACCTTCAATTCGATTTGATAGAAGCCCGCGATAAAGCAGAAGAATCCTCAAGGATAAAAACCATCCTTCTCAACAACATGAGTCATGAGCTTCGTACCCCTCTAAATGGCATACTCGGGTTTTCAGAAATTCTCTGCAACGAAATCAACTCCGCTGAACATGTTGAGATGTCGAAACACATCAATAATTCCGGGAAACGACTGATGAAGACCCTCGATTCCATCATGCAGTTAAGTCAGCTCGAATCCGGCTCCAAAGCCTTGCAAACGCAAGAGGTTAAAATTGAAAATGCCTTGCGATCCATCGTTGAAACTTTTGAGTTTCAGGCACGAAACAAGGGGCTTTATTTTGAGGTCAGAAACAATGTGACCTTACCGGGACACCTGGATAATTTCTTTTTCATTCAATCCATTTCGAACCTGATCGACAATGCCATTAAATTCACACGTGAAGGGGGGATTTCCATTGATATTTCGGATCGTGTACGCGGTGGTGAACGATGGCTTTCCATCGACATAGAAGATACCGGGATCGGGATTTCCCACGATCATAAAAAATTGATCTTTGAAGAATTCCGGCAAGCCAGTGAAGGCCAGAACAGGAGTTTCGAAGGTACAGGCCTGGGGTTGACCATTGCAAAAAAAATGATTGATTTGCTGGGAGGAGAAATATCGCTGGAGAGCAGGATTGGGAAAGGCTCGCTGTTTAAAATCCAACTCCCTTTCCCTGAAAAACACTCGGATGCTGAACCGATGCTTAGAACATCGCAAAGACCCACTTCAACATCGAAACCACTCCCCTCCTCAAGGTCTGAAAAACCCTATATTCTGCTTGTGGAGGACAACGAGATCAACATGCAACTGACGGAGGCCTACGTAAAGAATTCATACAATCTGGAATGGGCACACGACGGACCCACGGGAGTTGAGATGGCGAAAAATCGTCGTTATGATGCCATCCTGCTTGACATCAACCTCGGACCCGGCATGGATGGACTCCAGGCGATACAGCTTCTCAGAAAAATTGAAGGATATGAATCGGTTCCGATCATCGCGCTCACCGGTTATACGCTGTTTGGAGATAAAGACAGGGTACTCCGCGGCGGATGCAACGAGTACATTGCAAAACCCTTTTCGAGGGCTGAAATCCTGAGGATTCTGGCCCAGAATGTAATTCATTGAAATAAACATATACACTGCCATGCTCACCCTCAGAACAAAAATTATGACCATGATCATGGTCGTATTCGCCCTACTCCTGCTGTCGACCTTGACCTATCATTATGCCCGTAAACAGGAGGAGAATCGTTTCAAACAAATTTACCGCGAAAACACGATCATCAGTATCCAAACCCTTTTATCAATCAACGAGCGGGAGCTTCTTAAAACCACCATGGATTATGCTCAATGGGATGACATGGTGAATTTCGTAAAGACAGGGGATCCGGCATGGGCAAAAGAGAACATCGCCTCCATGCTGATCACCATGGATATGGATTATGCCTGTGTATTGAATGAGAAATTCGTTTCTGTTTATTCTGTCTCCGATTCATCTGATTTTAAAAAAAGTCATTTCCCCATTTCTTCTGTTGCCATCAAGGAAGCCATCAAAGGAAAAAGCCACTGCTATTTTTTTACTTTATCCCCGGATGGAATTGTTGAAATATCAGTATCCAGCATCGTTCCAAGTTATGACCTTGAACATACTTCCGCGGCAAAGGGATACCTTGTCAACGGTCGGTTATGGAATCCTGATTATTTAAAATTATTGGGAAAAACGACCAATGCCGAGATTGAAATTATACCATTGAATGCCCTTGAAATACAGAAAGCAAATCTTGATCCAAAAGAAAAAAAATACATTGTTATTCACATCAATCTTCCCGATTATCAAGGAAAGAACATCATACGCCTCGATTTTATATCCAAGACCCAACTTCAGCTGGATGAGAACTTTTTTCTCTATTTTACCATCATCCCTATTCTGATTTCACTGATTTTCGGCATTGTTTTCATTTTTGCTTTCAGGTCGTGGATCACCAAACCTCTGGCATTGATTTCCGACAGCCTTGATCATTCGAGTCCCGGGTCATTGAGTAAGATTTCCCCCCGCGACAGAGAATTTCATTCCATCGCGATGATGATGATTTCTTTTTTTGAATCAAAAAGCAAACTGGAACAAGCCATCGAGGAAAAAAAAATCACCGAAAAAAGAATTCAGGAATATTCGGAAGAACTCAAAGAATCAAACCAGAGTAAGGATAAGTTTTTCTCCATTCTGGCGCACGATTTGAGATCTCCATTCCATTCCATACTCGGCTATTCGGAAATACTGAACAACGAGTATGATTCATTGGGAGATGATGAACGAAAGAAATTCATCAGCATATTGCGTGCTTCGACCAAAAATGTATACGATCTGCTCGAAAATCTTCTTCAGTGGTCACGTCTTCAAACCGGGCGAATGACTTGTACCCCGGAAACTTTTGATATCAGTTTTGAATTGGAAGACACACTGGATGTTCTCAAGGTAAATGCCTTACGTAAGAATATTGAGGTGGCAAATTCAATCCCGGAGGGAACCATGGTCGTGGCCGATAAAAACATGGTTCGATCGGTACTTCAAAACCTCATCTCCAATGCCGTGAAATTCACCAATATTTATGGTATCATCAGCGTATCGGCCATCCGGAAAGAGAAATTCCTTGAGGTCGTGGTGCGTGATACCGGGATCGGGATATCAAAAGAGGATATGGAAAAACTCTTCCGGATTGATATTTCGTTTACGCGAAAAGGAACCGCGAAGGAGTCAGGAACGGGACTCGGGCTTATCCTTTCCAGGGAATTAATTCACAAGAACGGGGGAACAATCTGGGTTGAAAGTGAAGTTGGGAAAGGAACCACCTTTCATTTCACGATTCCTTCGGCCTGACATTTTCCCGGCAGGCAAGGGTCTATTTTGCCCGTGAAACCTGAATGAAAGAAACCTCGATATCTCCACCCTGGGGGTACAAACTGATCCAGTTGTTGTCTTCGCGATACCAGAGATCCTGATCCCTTACGCTGATCAACCGTTCATTCACTTTCCCGTCCATGCTAAGGTTCCGGATCACGACACCTCCGTTGGGCTGTTTATCTTTACCATAACGCATCAGCACGTTGAATTGCTTCTCGGAAAGGTTTCTGATCTTCACATAAACAAAGTTATCTTTCCGTGATGCCATATTGACCGGGATGAAGGAGAATTGCTTTTCCGATCCGGCTGTAATGGTAACCGTTGTTTTCAGCACATCCACAA
>Ga0247841_10002673_pt1 | contig 34913 bp, 48 predicted proteins | sample LaCruzMarch2015__2_FD_192410 | JGI IMG/M metagenome (GOLD analysis project Ga0247841, IMG submission 192410) | Freshwater microbial communities from meromictic Lake La Cruz, Castile-La Mancha, Spain - LaCruzMarch2015_18m | ecosystem: Environmental > Aquatic > Freshwater > Lake | place: Spain...
TCAAGCAGTTAGATAAATTATACAAGGAGAGAGACGATGCGCTTACGAATCACGATAATGATAAGCTTACTATTGTCAACGCTGATATTATCAAGCTGTGCCAGCGTAAAGCCTATATACTTCAACAATACGGATAAGCTTTATACTGACGTGGCCAAGACCGGCGTATGCTCTGGAGTTGATTTTGATTGCGTGGTTATGAGCCAGGGGATGTATAGGACGATCACCACAGTTAATCCGGTGGCGAAATGAACGAATACACCATAGGCTACACCGCGGCAGGATCGCTTATGGGCTTGGCAATCATGGCTCTCCTGTATATGCTGGGAGGCCGGGAAGGGAAATGGAAACGCCGCTTTGTCGGCGCCTTCGTCCAGGCCGTAAACTCAAACGTCTGCTTTGCGATTATGCAACTTTGGAACTGGTGGCTTTTGCTAACCTGGCCGATCGTTTCAATAGGTCTTCATTTTGGCTATGGCGGATCCACAACTGGAGCAAAGCTGATCCGCAGGACCATATACTGCGCAGCAAACCTGGCAGTAGCCGGACTTTTTATTTGGCAATACGGACCCAAAATGCTATGGGTTTTTATACCTAATGTTGGAGTGGCCGCCTGGTCAATCTACATGGGGGTAAAGAACCCGATATACGCAGCCGCAGAAGAAGTTTTTGTCTGCGCACTTTTGTACCTAATGACCAACGCATACCCATTTGTGGCTGGCCTGATTAAATAAATCTACCACATGGACCGGGTTGAGGGAACTAACCCTACCCAACAGTCTCCGGTCCACCCTCCAAATTAACGTTTATGTTCTTTGGTATAAGGGGCCTTAACTTCACCCTTGAGCCCGCGCAGATCAACCATATTATCAAACAAACCTTGGCTTGAATCATGAACCGCGCCATTGATTGTTTGCGTTCCGGAAGTTACCCTGATGGTATCAACCGCAAACGAATCAAGAAGATCAGATACCAACCTTTGAATCGAAATCCGAAAAAGATCAATTATATGTTTCAAACGTTGGTACTGATAATCCGTTAACCGGATTGTGATCACGTGCATTTTTTTCTCTGAATCATACAAGCTCATAAGTGTCACCTCCTTATCAAAAGTATACTTTTACGACGAGAGAAAGGCAACCTTGCAAGAGCACCAAAGAGCAAGCGTTTTCTCTCAAAAATAACTCTTGACAACTTCCTATAATATATCTTATGTTAACTTGGTTATCTTACGTAAGTGTATCTAAGTCTATGAGGGACAATGAGTTATTTAGGGCTGTTTTTTACCTGTGGAAAAGACGTTTCTTCCTTACTTAAACTTACCGCCGTTCTTTAAGCTTAACAATTCTAGGAAGTTTTATATACAAGACTACTGGGATTTTTTACATCTAATCGAAGATTTTATTTAGCGAGTTAAAGCAGTAATTGCAGGGTAAATTACCCCCTCTCCAAAGCGGTTATTTATGCAATCCAGGGCCTGAATAAGCCCCTCTCTGCGCACTTCTTCGCTAAGTAAAGGCTGGTAGACATCCCAGGAAAGGCTGCCGCAAGTAACCCCAATTGCCCGAATTTTGAGGTTTTTAAATGATGGATTTGACATTATTTTCAGGGCTCTTTGGCAAATCTCATAACCATCATTGGTTGGCGCTTGGTAAGTTTTCTGAGCCATAAAATTGCCAATTTCCGGTCCATTTAACCAGAAATGTACAGTTGAACTGACTAAATTTTGTTGCCTAAGCCTTGTGGCGACCATTTCAGACAACAACCTTATCCAGGCCTGGATAACCTGGGAGTTTGTCTGATCCCTGGGTAACGTATATGAATGGCTTATTGACTTAGGCTTTTCACTAGACTTACCGGGATTTTCATCAAACTTACCGGGATTATTATTAAAGAATTCCGGTAAGTTTAGGTATAAGTCCCAGCAGGTTTTTAGGCCCTTGGCCATTAGAGCCTGGCCGCCTTTACCACCCATACCACAGAGCTTACCCAGGCTTACTTTACGCAAGACTTGTTCAAAGTTTGAATCATCAATTACGGTTAATCCATCCGGCTTATTTATCTTGGAAGCCAGCTTAGCCAACAGCCAATTCTTGGCTATACCTATTGATGCGGTAATGTTAAAGTTTGCATATATCTGCGCTTTAATTTCTTTACCCAAACTTACCGGGTTTAGAGCCGGACAGCCAGAAAGATCCAGCTGAAACTCATCAATTGAGGTATAATTTAACGGCAAATTATACCCCTTTAAAAGCTCAAAAATTTGCTCCGAAGTCCAGATATACTTGGCCTGATCCGCTGCCACAAACTCCAGCTTAGAGTAAATACTATAAGCTCTCTTAGTAGGCATACCGGAATGAATACCCAGGGACTTAGCAGCATAATTTGCCGCGCAAACCACGGTGTGCATTCTATTGCCGCGCGAGCCAACAATCAAAGGCTTGCCTTTAAGCCTGGGGTTAATTGCTTCTTCAATTGAAGCAAAAAAGGCATCCATGTCAATATGTAGAATCATACTTAAACTTACCGGGGTCCCGCTTACGCGGGATCTCACTCTAAATCAAACCTTATTGTATAAGCTTGTCAATCTGCCAGCGGAAGGTGGAATTATTAAATGAGATCTGATAAAACTGACCTGCGCAAAGTACGGAGAAATAGTTGATCAATGCCTGGCCAATGCGCTCCTGCCAATTGTAGGTAATAGTTTCAATAAAGTATTCCTTATCAAGCCAGATAAAGCTTTTGGGGAAGATCTTGGCATGCTTGAAATTAGCCAAAACTTCAATACGCTCATTTAAGGAATCAGGGTTAAAGCCGGTTTTATCCGGTTTAAACCTGTCCCAGCGGGCTTTAGGGCTAAAACTATTCTGATTCATAACTGGTACCAGATTAATACTTCCTGATCACTGTAATAAGCTTTCCTATGACTTTAAACTCTTCAAAAATTGGCGGGTAATTGCTATTAGCAGCTTCCAAATGGAACTTACCGGATTTATTACGCAGCCTTTTTAAAGTAACTTCATTATTATCTAATAGCGCGGCAACTATATCGTTGTTGTCGGCATTAGGCCGTTTCTTAATAATCGCGACATCGCCATCAAGAATACCGGCATCAATCATACTGTCGCCTTTAACCCTTAAAGCAAACACATCATCGAATCCTAAACGGCCAAGAAACAAATCATCGGCATCAACATAACCCTGGATTTCCTCATAAGCCAAATTCGGCTTACCAGCCATAATCGTACCAATTATAGGAATCTTGTTAAAACTAGCGCGTTCAGTTAATTCTATTGCCCGGGATTTGTTATTCATACGCCTCACCAATCCTTTCTGCATTAAAACCTTCAAATAGTCCCTTACTGTTCCGGTGGATTTAAATCCAAGCTCCCCTCCTATTTCTCTGATTGTAGGAGGGAGCCTCTCTCCTATCCGTTTGCGGATAAAATTAAGCACCTTCTCCTGCTTTGGCGTCAAATGCGGCTTATTTTCCATGCCTACAGATATACCACACAAATGTGTGGTTTGTCAAGAAAAAAAATAATACTACTTTCTTATGGCTTTCTAAATAGCGTACATCTACTCAAAATACCCCAAAGACCTGAGCTTTTCTTTCTCATGTTGGGAAATATCCTGTTTCAAACTAAAGGAACAAGTTTTAGCTGTCTGCTGCCATTCCTTAAGCCGCTTAGCCAAAGAAGCAACGATTTCTAAGCGGGTGTCAGCCAGATTATGCAGCTCCTGGGGGTCAGCTTTAAGATTATATAACTCCAATTCAGGGTATTTATTTCTGGGGCGGCGGTTGTGAATTAACTTCCAATCTTCAGTCCTGATACACATAGGAGACGGCCTATAAGCAGCTTCAGAGAAAGTATAGGCATCAAGCTGATCCATTTTTTCCTCTATTAAAGGCAACAGGCTCTTGCCTTCCATATGGAGATTATTCTTAATTTTAAGTATTCCTCTAACCGTTGGTACAATGTTTATCAATTGCACTTGCTTTTCAATAACCATTCTGGGCATCTTGCCGGGAAAAACTATAATCAGCGGGACTCTAATTAAATCTTCGTAAAGGAAATGGGTATGGTTGAAGAAGAATTTATGCTCAGTTAGGGATTCACCATGGTCCGAGAAGAAAATAATCAGGGTATTATCTTTAAGCCCTCTATCTTCCAGGGCCTTAAGTAACAGGCCTACCTGTTCATCGGCGAACCTTATCCCGCCGTCATATTTAGCGATATAATAGCTGGTATCAGTTATTCCGTTTTCAGCGACATGCCTTGGCAAACTCCCAAAACTAAAATGCTCATTCTTCACCCCATCATCAGGAGTAATAGAGACATTTACGTGAGGATGCATATTGTCAGAAAGGAATTCCGTAAAATAACCGGGTTGCGCGTTATATGGCAAATGTGTATCATAAAGATAGACCCATAGAAAGAAAGGTTTGCGATCATTCTCAGCTACCCACTTATTAGCCGACCTGACAATCGCGTCTGCCCGCAGAGAACTAATAGAAAAAACATCAAAAACATCCTTGAGCCCGCCAAGAGTGATATCCAGGACTGGCTTGGCATTACTAAATATAGCCGTGGCATACCCGTTGCTTTTCAATATCCTGACCAGATTATCATCTTTCGGGTTTAAGGAATACCCGCCCTCCCTTATTTCATGATCAGGATAAAGTGATGAAATAATCGAACTTACGGAGGGACAAGTCCAGCTTGCCTGAGAGATGGCCTGTTTAAACAAAATACCCCTCTCGGCTAAAGCTCCGATATTAGGGGAGGTGTTGCGCTTGTAACCGTAACAATTAAGGTGGTCAGGCCTGAGCGCATCCAGTGTAATAAAGATTACATTTGGCTTGCTTCTTCCGGCATGAAATCCAAAGACGGCATAAACGCTTAATAAAACTACAATAAAAACCGCAATAAAATATTTTTTATTTGTTTTCATTACCGAATAAAACCCTGCCCTCCAGGCTTTCGGGCCTGCTAATCCCGAAATAATCCAGCATGGTCGGAACAATATCTATAATTGACGGGTTGTTTAATTTTACTTTTCTATTTACGAACAGCACTCCCGACACAATACTGGAATCAATCAGATGGTCTCCGCTCCATTTCTTTTGGTTATCCTCAAATAAAGCTTGCGGGGCAGCGCCTAAAGCTGTCTGCCAGGATGCCCGGAAACCATCGCTGAACCCCACAAATAAATCCGGCGCCTCTTTTGAATAAGCCCCCTGAAAAATATCTTCCTGAAAATAAACATCATGAATTGCTTTTTCTGTTGTCTGGGGATCTTTAACCTTTTTTAAACCTAAAGCGATTTCCTGCTTTAATGCATTGATTTCTGATTCGGGCACTATACCGAAAGATTCCCTTCCGATTTTATTTAAGTATATTCCCCCGAATCCCAAAGAATACGCCCTGGTTTTAGACCAATCCACGTCTTCGAAAAATTCCCGTCCCTCTCTTTTGCCTTCTTTAAGCTTAAGATAATTATTATCCAATAACCAGCGGTTAAGATTAATGCTTTTACGAAAAGAAGCAAATCCATGATCGGATAAAACAATCAAGAGCGTGTCCTTATCCATTCTCTTTAAAATTTCTCCCAGGATCCGGTCAATCCTTTCGTAATACTTAAAGATGGTATCTTTATATACAGGGCTATCCTCAAATAAAGGATGTTTTGTGTCAAGATAGCGCCAGAACATATGTTGGATTATATCCAAAGTCTCCAGGTAATAAAACAATACCCCGCCCTTAAATCCTTTGATTGCCTCTTCCAGCATCTTCTCATTTTCATTGAGTATCTCATCGGTAAGCTCTAAAAAGGCCTTTTCATCCAGCCTGCCTTCAGTCAAAGCCCAGGTATCATAAGGCATGCCCTGAGTATAATACAGGCCGGTCTTCTCAACTATTTTCTTAGAATAATTACCGGGATAAGAAATCGGGAATAAAGGTTGGCGGGGGTCAAAATTTACCGGACTTAAATAAAGCTGGAATTCCGGTTTAATAGACTTAAGGTAAAACCTGAATATGCCCCGGGCTTTCTTAAAAAAACCTATCCTGAAGGCCAGACTTTGCCAATCACTCCAACTACCTTCCTTAAGTTCGATTTGCTTTCCCGAAAATTCAATAATTACATTCTTCTTAGCCGGATTAAGCCTGACCTTTAGGGCTAGGCTGCTTTCCTGAACAGCTCCTTCTAAAGTAACCTTAGGCCCGTAAATCTTAGTTAAAATAACATCATCTTTAAGCTCTACCCGGATAACCTTACCCCGGCTATCCCGGTCTTCCTTAGTTAAACTTCGGGTGGTATAAAAACTGAATTTACCCATAGTTCCGGAAATATCGGTTACACCCATCCCGGAAAGCATCTTTCCTAAAAACGGTTCAGCCGGAAATGTATTCGGGCAAAAATACACGTAGGAAGGGATTTTATTTTGGCTAAGAATATTCCAGAAAGCCTTGCCTTTACGCCGTAACTTTACCTGAACCCTGCCTGCGGAATTAGTAATCTCATTTAAACTTAAGTATAACGAGTAATCTTTAGGGTCGCGCATCACAAAATCAAACAGGCCGTGCCCGCCGGGATTCAACCCGGTGGCAAAACTGGCCCAGGAGACCACTGTCTCGGTAGGCATGGGTGTAGATAGTGGCGAGTATGCCCCGTTTCTTTTTAGGGCCGAAAAATTAGGCATCCTTCCTTCTTGCATTAACCTTTCGCTAATCTTGGGATCAAAAGCATCAAGACCTAGAATTATAACTTTATTTTTGTGATTTGGGCTGCCAAATATCATTATTCCTCCTATAAATAGAACCAGTATCAAAACCAAGAAAATCCAGAAAAACTTTTTAAAGAATCCAAAGATAAATTTAAAAAAAAACAAAAAACTCCCCAGAGAAGCTAAAATCATTGCCCAAAACCATGAAGTATTCTGCGCAAAAACAAATCCCTGTCCAGGATCAAGATAGTAACTTATCATTTTATATTTGGCCCATTAAGTGATAATCCCTGCAGCAACAATCTCTCTGTCCTTTCTTAAAACAAACCTGCCTAAAGCTTCAACTTGGCAAAACCTCTTTACAACAACCGGCTCCTGCACAGTAATAAGCACTTCTGCAACATCTTCTTTATCCAGAGAAGCCTTACTATCAGATATTACCCCGGCTGAAATAGAAAAGAATTTATTTATCTGCTTAATACTACAAAGAGTTTGCTGCGTAGCACAACTAAAAAATAACTTATCTTGCGGATTTATCGAATGGACACAAAGTATTTTGGCAGTTATTTCAACGCTCGCTGAAAATTCACCATCCTTAGATATTATCTGTCCACGCCCGAAGCTGCCTCCTCTAGCTAATTCCAGGCCGATAGACTCCGGAGCTTCAGCTGATAACTTATTTCTCCCAAAAACCCTTATTGCCTTTATTTTATCCGCTTTACCTTCCGGAGATACATATACCGCCTCTTTCCTTCTGATCTTCCCGCTTAAGATTGTGCCCACAAACACAGACTCCCCTTTCCGCAGATAAACATCCTGTATGGGGAAATAAAACCCGCGTTTTTTCTCTGATTTATTTATTCCCTCCAGAGAACACAACACAGAAATCAAAGATGGCCCTTTATACCAAGGGGTCTTAGCAGATTTCTTCGCAAGATTGTCACCCTGACGAGCGGATACAGGAATAAAATATTTTGTTTTTATACCGATGGTATCAAAAAGTGCGGAGATTTCGCCTTTTGCGCGCTCAAATGCATCTTTGCTGAAATTAAGAATATCTAACTTATTTAAAACTACCACAATCTGTTCTATCCCCAGAAACTTCAAGACATTGATATGCCTGATAGTGCCATCTTCCAACGATTTAGTAGCATCCGTTACCAATATAGCTGCCTGGGAATAAGAGCTGCCACAAAGCATATTCTTTAATAGTTCCGCATGCCCCGGGACATCAATAAACCAAAATCCTGACTTAGCGTTACGGCAAAAGGCCTGGGTAGTATCTATAGTCAGCTGCCCCCGGCGCTCCTCCTCTAAACCATCAAGTAAATAGGCAAATTCTAAAATATTACCATTGATCCTGCTTGCCTGAAAGATCTCCTCCATCGCTGTTTTATGCAGCGAATCTGTATCATAGAGCAGCCGGCCTATCAAAGTAGATTTCCCGGCGTCAACCTCTCCTGCCACCACTACTTTTAGCGCATTTTTCATCCTACATATACCCTAAAGACCTTAACTTTTGCATCATATATTCTTTCTCTTTATCTTGGGCACGGCCCGACCTTTCCGCTACCCGGCTAACCTTAAGCTCCCTGATAATCTTATCGATTGAATCCGCCGATGACTCTACCGGGCTGCAACAACACTGGCACCCTATACTGCGGTAGCGTTTATTATTTTTGGCAAAATACAAATCAATAACCGGCAGCCTCTCTCTTTTAATATATTTCCAAATATCAATTTCACGCCAATGCAACATAGGATGCACCCGCAGATGCCCGCCCTCTTCATGCTCTGTCTTATAATATTGAGCCCACATCTCCAGCGGCTGATCATTATAATCCCATTTAAATTCTTTATCCCTTTGGGAAAAATACCTTTCCTTTGCCCTGATCAAATGCTCATCTCTCCTAATAGCCAAAAGCAAAACCTTAAAACCAAATTTCTCTATGGCTGTCTTTAACGTTTTGGTCTTTAAAGAATCACAACAATTAAACTTGTCCTGATCCGAAGAGATACCCCCGGCTAAAGCAGCGGTGTTTTTAACGATAATTAAATTAATCCCCCACTTTTTAGCGTACTTGTCACGAAAAGCGTATATCTGCTTGAATTTAAATGTAGTATCAATATGAATAAAACTTACCGGCACCTCTCCTAAAAAAGCCTTACGTACCAAACGAACAAGGGCCGTTGAATCTTTACCCATGCTCCATAAAACAGCCATTTTTTCTTTATATTGCCAATAAGCCTCACGGATAATATTTATACTTTTACTTTCCAATTCATCAAGATAAGCGCTGTTTTCCATACAGCTAGCCTCCGATTGAACAGGTGCCGCCGCCTAATTTAGTCTTATAGAGTTTCCTGTTATACGGCAATTTCATAAGTAGCATACCCATCATACAGTTATCAGTAAGCCCGGCATAAATCAGGCCGCAACAAACAAAAATCGAGATCCCGATAAACCCAGGATGAATAAACCATGACAGAAAAATACCGAGTAAAACAATGCTGCCCGCCATAATTCTGACCTGTCTTTCTAAGGAGATTCCACCTTCCCCCTTAATAACAGAAAACCTTTCTTTTTGCCAGCGATTCATTCCGCCATCCATCACCTTTACCGCATGTATCCCAGACTGTATAAGCATATCCGCAGCCATTGGAGAACGGTTACCTGTACGACAAAGCACTATATAAGCCTGCTTAGCCTGGCTTAACTCATTAACTTTTGCCGCCAGTATGTCAATAGGCACATTAATAGAGTCCTTGATATGCGCTTGGCTAAACTCCAAAACAGACCGCACATCTAAAAACTTTACTTGCGCATCCTTACTGGTTAAACTGTTTGCATCTTTTGGCGAAATCATCTCCAAAGACAAAGCTTCGCCTTTACGATTAACACGAATAATATTATCAATATTAAAAGGTTTTTGTAGTATTTTGGAACGCATATTTCCGGCAAACTTCTCTTTTGATCCCTCTTTTAAAAAGGGGTTGTTTCCATTCTCAATGGCTATAGTTGAGGATTTTCTTTCATGATAATCATGCCCCGGGAAAACCACTGTATCTTTAGGCAAGGCCTTTAATCTCTGCAGAGTATCAAACATTAACTCAGGGGAACCATTCTGGAAATCTGACCTTCCTACACTGCCGATTAAAAGCACGTCTGCTGTAAAAACCATACCTTGCGTATACAGGTTAATGGTGTCATCTGTATGTCCAGGGGCATAGATAATTTTAAGTTTTGCCGCACCGACACTTAACTCATCGCCATCTTTGACTCTTTGAGTAACTACATCGGAAATAGCCTTTTCATGCATAATAACCGGAACTTTAAACTCATTTTTTAATACAACAGCCAGAGAGAAATGATCTGCATGTGTATGCGTATCTACTATAGCTTTAAGTACTAGGTGATTTTTATCCAGGTATTTCTTATATTCTTGTTTCAAACTGATATGAGGATCAATAATTAATGCTTCAATTTGCGAACTCAAGATATATGAATAGCAGCTTCCGGCAATGAATTGTTTTGCAATTAAACCATTGCTCATAATACACCTCCTGGTTAGCTTTAATATTTTGTAAAAAACATACGCAAGGAAATAAGAAATAAAAACAAGGCAAATGCCTTTCTTAGCAAAGGCTCCGGAAGATCTTGCACTAAATTCGCCCCTATGAGCCCGCCTGCAAAAAAACCTAAACAAATAAAACCAGCCATCCCCAATTTTACATTACCAGCCTGGTAATAGCGTAATGCGGCAAGAAGCCCTATGGGAGGGATCATCAGCGCAAGCGTTGTTCCTTGAGCTTGAAGCTGGGTAAGTCCGAAAATAAAAACCAAAGCAGGAATTAAAACTATTCCGCCTCCAATACCGAACATACCGCTTAACGCTCCGGCAGCAACCCCCAAGATGATATACAAAAACTGATTCATAATTAACCTCCCGCATAATTTATATTATCTAATTTATTCTGAAATTACTTGGTAAGAAGACAATAAACCCGCTTGTGCTGCTTAATCTGGCAATGAAGCCCTGCTATAATCTTCCTGCATTTTTATGCGTTCAAAGAATTCTTTTAGCGCTGGGCGTTCTCTAAACTTTGAATGGCGTATTCCGGCTCCATAATCGGCTTGGTATAAGAGGGAATTAAGAAAGTTGCCGTATCATATACGCCTGATAATGCCCTGAATAAAGTTGAGAATACCCCCTCGGCTGCGCCGATAAAGAAACCAAAGATTTCACCCTTTTCGTCCGCAACGCTGAGCATACTCGCAGGTAATTCAACTGGGCAGGTAATTATGTTTATTACCCCTCTCTCCAATTTATGCAAAGGCGACTCTCCCCATCTGAGATCTTCATCGCTAATTTCTGCTCTTAAGCTTCCCATAGAGTTAAATAAAATAACCATTGTTAAACAAAGAGTAAATAAAAGAAACCTCATTCTTCCCCCTTTATTAAACTAACAAACCCCAATTAGAAAATATTTTTATTTAGTTCGGATTTTATTTGTCTTTCTGCCTCAAACCAATCCGCCCAATCATTACCAGGGACGCAGCCCTTTTTTTCATAAAGCTCCTGCGCACGCCTGCGGATTTTTTCAGTAATGCTTTCTCCAAAAAGAAGTGCTGTGCCTTTATTTTTATTCCTACCATTAGTTGCCATATCCTCAACCTCCTTAAAATTTAGCCTTTTAAAAATCAGACCGCCTCCATTTTACCCCAAGCATCAATAAATTTTTTAACAGCCCGTGTAATTGCCTTAAAATCACCTTTAGCCAGCCAATCTTTTCTAAAAACGCTGGCGCCAAAAGATACGGCGCTGGCGCCGCTGGCAAAATAATCCTTTAGGTTCTCAGGAGTAACGCCGCTGCAAGCCAATAACTCTATATTATTAAAAGGCCCTTTGAGTTCCCGAAAATATTCCGGCCCAAATAATTTTGCCGGGAAAACCTTAACCATTGTTGCCCCTGACTCATACGCCTGATAGATCTCCTGCGGGGTAAGCGCTCCGGGAAACACAGGTATTTTGTTATTTACGCAATATTCTACGATATCGTTAACCAACACCGGCATAACAATAAAACTGGCGCCGCTTCCAAGGGCTGACATCAAATCCTGCTTCGTAAGCACTGTCCCTGCTCCCAAAGCCAGGCGATTACCGCAAACTTTTTTGGCCTTATTGATTATTTCCGGAGCATGCACAGTATTCATGGTTATCTCCAGGGTCTCAAGGCCAGCGGAAATTACCGCCTCAATCAACGGCTCGATAATATCCGCCTCAACCCCGCGCAGAATACCGAGAATCGGTTTTTTCTTAAAACCCGCTATATCCATATTACTCCTCAACTTCGCCGACTAAACTCTCGTAGTACTCGCGATAGTTTTCCTTCTTATCACTCTCCCGCAAAGCTATCGCGCTGCGCGGATGCTCATCGAGAATTCCGGTTATCGCATAAGGGATAAAATACCCCCACTCTATCTTTTTCTGCAGAGGGATGAACTCTTTGGAAATAACATCCAGAATCGGACGAATATCATACTTGGGATTTTTTAAGAAACCTAATATCAATTCCGTAGGACAATTGCCCGCTGCCCTGCCTAAACCAAAAATAGACCCATCCACATAATTAGCATTATGAATAATCGCCTCGATAGTATTACTAAAAGCCAGTTGCTGATTATTATGCGCGTGCATCCCAACTTCTTTAGTTTTAAGAATGCTCTTGGCTTTCTTAATCAGGAATTCAGTTGTTTCCTGATACAAAGAGCCAAAACTGTCTACAATATATATAATCTGCGCCTTGCACTCTTTTTCCAGCTGCTGCAAACACTCCGTAAGTTCATTATCCAAAGCGCGCGATATGGCCATAATATTCACTGTAGTCTCATACCCTTTATCGGCAAAATGATTTACCAGATATATCGCCTTGTCCACATCTTTAACATAAGTAGCAACTCTAATCATATCCACAGGACTATCTTTCTTAGGCAAGACATCGTCTACATCCACCCTATCCACATCAACCATAACCGAAATTTTAGTCTTGGAATGAATTCCTTCAATTACCTTCTTTATATCTTCATCATCGCAAAACTTCCATTTACCAAATTCTTTAGTGCTAAAAAGACGCCTGGAATTCTTGTAACCGATCTCCATATAATCCACGCCTGCTTGTGAAATCGCTTTATAAACCTCGCGCACAAAACGCAGGTCAAAATCATGTTTATTCATCAGGCCACCATCCCTGATCGTGCAGTCTAAAACTTTAATCTTTTCCCTAAACATTAACCCTCCCGGTATTTATTTTGAAGGTATACGGCATGTTGGCTTAATGCCGCGTTTCTGAAAATAACGTTGGTGATATTCCTCTGCCTGATAAAACACTCCCGCAGGAACAATTTCTGTCACAACCAGCCTCTTAAATCTTCCTGATTCCTGAAGCTTCCTTCTAGACAACAACGCGGCTTTTTCCTGCTCCGGAGAATTATAAAAGATTACCGAGCGATACTGGCTTCCGATATCAGGGCCCTGCCTATTTTCCGTGGTAGGATCATGAATACTCCAAAAAACATCCAAAAGTTTTTCATAAGAAACAATGTTTGGATCAAACTCTAACTCCACGGCCTCTGCATGAGCGGTCTTATCAGTACAGACATCTTCATAGCTGGGATTTTTTAATCTGCCTCCGGTAAAACCAACAGCGATTTTAACCACTCCCTTTATTTCTGCAAAAGCCGCCTCAACCCCCCAAAAACAACCCGCGGCAAAAATGGCTTTCTCTAACTTTTCTTTTTTAGGTTTATCGATTTCTGCAAATTTAAGCGCCACTAGATTCATGCAATACCGCTTACCTGTTGGCGCAGGGCCATCATCAAAAACATGGCCCAGATGTGCTTCGCAGCGTGCGCATTGCACCTCAATTCTTTGTATACCCAGAATATTATCGGATTGTTCTTTGACATTTAACTCTGAAACCGGTTCCCAGAAACTCGGCCAACCAGTGCCGGAGTCAAACTCCTTCTCAATTAAAAACAAGTCTGTACCGCAACAAACGCATTGAAATACTCCCTGCTTGCCTAATTTAGGAATAGCGCATTTGCCGCTAAAGGGTCTTTCTGTGCCTTTTAACCTTGTGACCCGATACTGTTCAGGGCTAAGAATTTTCTTCCATTCTGCATTAGTCTTATAAACCTTCTCAACCTCTTCAGTCTGTCCTGTTGTAGCATTAAAGATTATTATATTTTGCGGGTCTTTCACAAAACCTTCCCTGTGGCATCCTGATAATAAAACAAATGAAAAAATAACTCCCCAAAAATATAAATATCCCCTAATTTTCATTATTAGCAGAAAATTTATTGCATATTACGAAATTTCTTATCGCAGCCTTATCTTCTTTTGAAATCCTATCAAAACGTATACCTATCCTCCGATTTTCACCCGATAGAAGTAAATTAGAGACTACCTCTCCGGTAATTTTCATGGACCTCCAACGCTCATCGCAGGTTAAATGCAGATTTATAAGATCAAACTTAATATAAAGTTGCGCGCCCGCAGGAATATCATAATTTGTCATAATGGCCATACCTGAATCGCTTAAATTTATCATTACTGTTTCTATGCTATCGATTAGACCCAGGCTAATGCGCAAGGTAGGAGATTTCTCCAGGTTATAAGTAAGAGTAAACGCAGCGTCCATACGCTCAGACTTTCTGCGATTCTGCTCTTTAGGATTATCTTTCACAATCTCTCCTTTTTAAACCCTGTTGTTTTTTATTATACCACTTCAACTATCACAATTCTATCAACTCGTAATCAAGGATACCCAATCCTATTTCCTGAGCATAGCTAAGCTGTTTTATCCCATTCTGGTCAGGATGGACTGATCTAAAGATATCTTTATTACATGCTTTATTCACTAAATCAAAACTTGCTTTATCTATGCTTACAGGATCATTTGATGCTAATATCCCGACATCAGGAGCAATACGCGGATTCTCTGCACCCCAACAATCGCATTCCTTATTGATTTTAACGGCGAAATTTATAAATCCTGACTTATCTTTCTTATCCTTAAGTACAGCCATAGAATATTCTACCATCTTATCCTGCACCTTATCACCCGCAGCAAAATCTATAAACATCGCCATAGTCGGACATACGGCCAGGCAACTTGCGCAACCAATGCATTTTGAGCCATCCACCACTGATTTCTTTTTCTCAAGATGAATTGCAGCTACCGGACAGATTATTTCGCATTCGCCGCAGCCAATACACCTATCAGAATGAACAACAGGAGCAACATCACAATGCTGCGCGAGCTTACCTTCTCTCGTAGCGCAACCCATGCCAATATTTTTTAACGCGCCGCCAAAACCAGTCAAAATATGCCCCTTAAAATGGCTCACCGCGATTAACGCGTCTGTATCAACAAAAATACGGGCAAGTTTAGCGCTCTTAATAAACCTCTGATTGATTTCTACAGCGATTACATTTTCCTTATTTGTATCATCCGGAATAACAACATCCGCACCGGTTATCTCTTTTGTAAACCCATGCTCATAAGCTATTTTTAAATGATCTTTAGAATTCAGGCGCCGGCCGCGATAAAGCGTATTCGCGTCTGATAATAAAGCGCTGCCGCCGTTAGCAGAAATCTCATCACAGATTACACGCAGATGCTCGGGCCTTACAAAACCAGTATTGCCCTCTTCGCCAAAGTGGAGCTTTATAGCCACCCTGCTTTCTTTACGGATAAAAGCCAAGACCTTGCTTTTATCCAGCAAAAGTTTAAGCTTTGCATTAACAACCTGAAGGTTATCGGAATTTTTTACGGAAATAAAATAAACTTTGCTTTTCATAGGAATATACCTCACATGAAAAATACGGGGCTGGATTTAACTCTCCAGCCCCGTAAACCTTCCCGGACAAAACTTACTTCCTTTTTTTCTTTGCCTTCTTCTTCGGTTTCTTACAGCCGCACCCGCAAGACATATTTACCTCTTCTTTGTTGTTTTCGATTTCTTAGAAACATTCTTTGTATTAACTTTATCAGGCCTGCCGGGTAGATCTTTTTGATACGCCTGCATTTCGCTGGAAGAAATAAGACCATTATGGTTTTTAAACATCTTTGATGCTTCAGAAGTAGCGATATTCTGCAAGTCATTCTGTTGGGCAAAACCATTAATAACGCTAAAAAATACAATACAAGAAACTATTAATCCAAACTTAGTGGAATTTATCATTGTTTTATTATAACACAAGAAACTCAATATTAAATCAATTTTATCGATTCAGGCTTAGCGGTAATTACAAATGATTTCAGGGTTATTATAGCATATTTAACGCGTAGTTTTATACAATTCATGGCGTTGAGCGGTAATTTGCTCATTGGCAAGATATTCATCAAAACTCGTATCCATCCGGTCAATATAACCTTTGGGGGTAATTTCAATAATACGGTTAGCTACTGTTTGAACCAACTGATGGTCATGTGAAGAAAACAAAATTGTGCCGCGGAATTTCTCCAGGCCCCGATTTAAAGCAGTGATTGATTCTAAGTCAAGGTGATTGGTCGGTTCATCTAAAATAAGCACGTTAGGCTGGCTGACCATCATCCGCGTGAGCATACATCTGGCCTTTTCGCCTCCGGATAAAACACTCACCGGTTTAAGTGATTCCTCTCCTGAGAAAAGCATGCGCCCTAAGAAAGCGTGAATAAACTCCTTCTCGGTATTGACTGAATATTGCTTAAGCCAATCAGCGACACTTAACTGCGCATTAAAGAATAAGGTATTATCCCTGGGATAATACGCCCGCTTGGTTGAAAAACCCCACTTAAAACTACCGCTATCCGCCTGGCTTTCATTCATTAATATTTGAAAAAGTATGGTCTTGGCCAAATCATTCGGGCCTACAAAAGCAACCTTATCCCCTTTATGGATATTAATATTCAACCGCTCAAACATCACCTGCCCATCAACTGCCTTAAACAAATTGCTTACGCTTAGGAGGTCATTGCCCGCTTCACGCTCCGGTTCAAAATTAATATAAGGATATTTACGTGAAGATGGCTCTATATCCAGGACGGTGAGCTTTTCAAGGATCTTTTTTCGGCTGGTAGCCTGTTTTGATTTAGAGGCATTATTGGCAAAACGCATAATAAACTCTTTTAATTCCTTACGCTTCTCTTCTATCTTTTTATTTGATTCGCTGCGCTGCCGCGCGGCAAGCTGGCTTGCTTCCAACCAAAAAGTATAATTCCCGGGATATAGATGAATCTTACCAAAATCAATATCCGCAATATGAGTACAGACCTTATCTAGGAAATGGCGATCATGCGAGACCACAATCGCGGTATTCTCAAAATTACACAAAAATTCCTCAAGCCACATACTTGACTCAACATCCAGATAATTAGTAGGCTCATCCAGCAGCAGGATATCGGGATTTCCGAATAAAGCTTGAGCTAATAATACCCGCACCTTCTCTCCGGCTTCCAGCTGCTTCATTTGCGCTGTGTGCAGCGACTCCTCAATGCCAAGTTCGCTTAACAGTTTGGCCGCATCGGATTCGGCGTTCCACCCTTCCAGTTCAGCAAATTCTCCTTCAAGCTCTGAGGCGCGCATGCCATCGGCATCCGTAAAAGGAACCTTGGAATACAGCTTATCCTTTTCAATCATGATTTCATAAAGCTTCTTATGCCCCATGATCACTGTGGTCAATACAGCATACTCATCAAAAGCAAATTGATCCTGTCTTAATATAGAGAGCCTTTTCCCAGGATAAACAATAATCTCCCCTGTAGTCGAGTCAACTTCACCGGAGAGAATCTTTAAAAAAGTTGATTTACCCGAGCCATTGGCGCCGATTAAACCATAGCAATTACCTGAGGAAAAGGTAATGTTTACGTTAGAAAAAAGTTTACGCTGCCCGAATTGTAGTGATACGTTATTTACAGAAATCATAGATTTAAAGTTTTTTTATACTTTTTTGGGTTGGTATCCGGAGATTTCACAAAAAGAAGGTTACTTGGGGACGGGCTGGCTTCTCCTCTTTTAAAATCTATTTATCAGCTTCCAGTAATCTGTATACTCAGCTTCAGAGACCTGGCCGTCTTTATTTCTATCCATCTGCTGGAAATATTCCTTAAACTGCGATTCAGATTCTTGCGGAATAACTTTACCATCCATATCTTTATCAGCCGCCTGATGCATTTTAGTCTTATCAACCGCTAACTCCTGCGCATTAAGATCCCCACTCTTATCTTTATCCAATTCATTGAATTTATCTGTCTGATACGCCTGTATCTCAGTGGAAGAAATAAGGCCATTTTGATCTTTGTCCATCTTTGAAAATTCAGGGGTGCTAATATCCTGCAAATCATTCTGTTGAGCAAAACCAATCATACCGTTAAAGAATACAATACAAAAAATTATAACCCCAATCTTAGCAGAATCTTTCATTGTTTTATCCTTTCAGTTAATTTCATTCCCTAGCTTAACCTGATTGCTTGATATTATAACACAACTAATCTAATAATAAATCGGTTTTACCGGTTCGGTTTACTTTAGCGATAATTACAAAAGTTAAGCGGTAGAGAGAAATCCAGGCTCCGTAGATGCACGATAACCGCCTGCAATTCATCTTTCTTAGCTGAGCTAACCTTGATCTTCTCCCCCTCTATCTGAGTCTGCACTTTTAAGCCTAAGCCTTTTATAATACCAACAAGCTCTTTGGCTCTATCTTTATCAATACCCATGCAGATCTCCACTGACTGGCGCAGATAGCCTTCAAATGCCTTTTCCGGTTCATTGAATTTAAACCCTTTAATCGAAACGCCTCTTTTTGCTAAACGCGTTGCCAGAATATCGGTTAGCGCGCGTAATTTAAAATCGTCATCCGCAATCAAGGTGATCTTCTTCTCTTTACGATCAAAGGCAATTGAGGCCTTGCTATTCTTAAAATCATAGCGCTGGCCCAACTCTTTAATGGCCTGGTTTACCGCATTATCCACTTCCTGCAGGTCTACTTCCGAAACAATATCAAAAGAAAAATTTGCCATATTTAATCTCCATCAAACAATCTCAATTTCTTTGGACGAGGGAAGCGCTTAATCTGTGCTTCCCTTATTAATGCCTGGGGCCTATTCCTAGCTTTTTCACTATACATCAGCTCAACCGGCGCCCTGTACCTGGTAAACTTACAACCATTACCGCTGTTATGCTCCTTAACCCGGCGCTCTAAATCTTTGGTAATACCGGTATAGAGCAGATTGTCTTTACACTTGATAATATAAACATGCCAGGCCATAAAATACTTACTTCTTTTGATATAAACCGATTAGTTCGGCTTTATCTAATAAATGGGCAGAAATCTCCTTTTCCAGCTCTGTCTTACTCAAACCTTCATCATAATTTAGCATTTTATCCAGAGCATAGATTTTAAAGAAATAACGGTGTGCTCCTGTTGGCGGGCAAGGGCTGACATAACCTAACCTGCCTAAAGAATTGAGACCTTGTTTTCCAGGAATAGTGTTCTCATCTATGCGATTAATAACCGGAATATCATAGAGTATCCAATGCACAAAATTACCGCCTACAGCATCCGGATCATCCATAATCAAAGCCAGGCTCTTAGCTTCGTTGGGGATACCTTCAATAATTAACGCCGGGTTTATTTTCTTCCCCTGGCAGGTAAATTTCTGAGGAAGGAATGCCTTGTGTTCAAACTCCGGACTGGATAACTTCATGCTCAATCCTCCTTCCGCGTTAATTCCCGGGAAGAATAACAAAAAACCACACAAAATAAACGATAAGTTCTTAAACATTAAAACAATATTTTGCTCCAAGATATCAATAGTTCTCGGCAAAAACTTCAAAAAATGCCTGCGGATGTTTACAGGAAGGACACTCATTAGGTGCTTCGGCGCCTTCAAATACATAACCACAATTAATACAGTGCCATTTTATGCTTGCCTTCTTCTTAAATACCTGGCCATTAGCAAGATTACTAATTAATTTCCGATAACGGGATTCATGAAACCTCTCAACCTTAGCTATCTGTTCAAATGAACGCGCTATCTCCGGGAAGCCTTCATCTTTTGCGATCTCAGCAAAATCAGCATAAAGCGTAGTCCATTCCATATTCTCACCGGCTGCTGCTTCTTCAAGGTTAGCTTTTGTATCTTTTATCATCCCGGCAGGATAAGATGCAGTAATCTCAACATCCCCACCCTCAAGATATTTAAAGAATACCTTGGCGTGCTCCTTTTCGTTTTCCGCAGTTTCCATAAAAATATTAGATATTTGCACCAGGCCTTCTTTTTTGGCAACTGAGGAAAAATACGTATACCGGGTGCGCGCCTGAGATTCACCGGCAAAAGCCTTAAGTAGGTTCTGCTCTGTCTTTGTACCCTTAATTGATTTATCCATCTTTAAACTCCCCTTTATTTCGCTTTGCCCTGATTTGCCACGGCATCCATAGCCTTCTTGACTGCTTCAGGATCACCTAAATAATAACTTTTGATCGGTTTTAAATCATCACTTAACTCATAAACCAAAGGCATGGCCGTAGGAATATTTAAATTAACTATTTTATCGTCTGAAATATTATCCAGGTACTTAACCAAGGCACGCAGAGAATTGCCATGCGCGGCGATAATCACGCGCTTACCGCTTTTTACAGCAGGAGCAATTGTTTTATGCCAATAGGGCAAGAAACGGCCCACCGTATCTTTTAAACATTCCGTAAGAGGCAGCTCTTGCGGCTTAAGATCTTTGTATCGAGGGTCACTGCCCGGATAACGCGGATCATTTTTATCCAGTGACATAGGCGGAACATCATAACTTCTTCTCCAGATTAAGACCTGCTCCTCACCGTATTTTGCCGCGGTCTCGGATTTATTTAATCCCTGCAAAGCTCCATAGTGCCTCTCATTAAGCCGCCAGGAGTTATAAACCGGTATCCACATCAAATCCATTTCATCAAGCGTCAGCCAAAGAGTGCGAATAGCCCTTTTTAACACAGAAGTAAAAGCTATATCAAAAACAAAACCTTCTTTCTTAAGCACCTCTCCTGCTTTTTTTGCCTCTTGAATGCCCTGTCCGGATAAATCTACATCAGTCCAACCGGTAAAGCGATTTTCCCTGTTCCAGGTGCTTTCTCCGTGGCGCAATAAAACTAATTTCTTCATTAAAGCCTCCGTTAATTTTAAATTTGTATTTATTTTAACTCTTAATTTTATTTTTAGCAAGCTTAAAAAATCTTAGATTATCCTGCTAAAATAACTTAAAATTTATACTACTATCAACTTTTATGAAGCGTTCTCCTGATTACGAGAAGAACTATCAGGTAACTAACCAGGCCTAAAAATAAACCCACGATCAAATATCCAATCATAACCGGCAAAAGCATATCTAAAAAAGAAAGCTTAAAAAAACTTACCAGGTGGAAATCATGGATTAAACCTTGCGCCTTCTGGTAAACTTCCTGCCAATGCCTGTTCAATACAATAGATCCGACTTTTATCGCCAAAATAAAGGTTACCACGCTTAACCAGGTATTCGTAAGTATGCTTCCCAACAAAGCAGCAGCCCGGTTAGCCCGGAAAACAAAAGCCAAAAACAAAGCCGCGGCTGGCCCTGTCCCGGGTATAAGCCCGGAGAATACGCCTAAACCAACGCCTAAGGCGATCTTCCCGGCGGAGTCATTAATTTTGAATAACTTGGCAAAAATAAAATTGAAGATTCTCTTAAATATTGATTCTTTGGCCATATTTAAACAGGTTTAATATTTACCCCGGCAAAACGCTCTGAACCATAGGATTCCTGAATCCAACCGTTGAGCAAATTGTATCGCTCCAGTATTTTCTTTGCCTCTGTGTACTCATCATTCTTCAGGCGGCGGCTGATCTCCGGATAACCGGAGGCTTTGTAATAAGGCAGATACTGGCTCATTAAACTAATATAAGTATCCTCGGAAATATGTTTAGCGATAAACTGCATAATTTTATCCGTGCCGGAGACCTGGTTTGGCAATACCAGATGCCTTATAATTAACCCTTTCCTGATTATGCCCTCTTTATCAAACTCCGCCAGGCCAACTTGCCGCTGCATCTCTTTTATTGCATCCTGATTGTATAGCGGATAATCCGGGGCAAATGAAAACTTCTGCGAAATCATGTTATCAGCGTAACGCATATCCGCAAGATATATATCTACTATTCCATCAAGCAATCTTAGGGTTTGAGCTAATTCATATCCGCCGGTATTATAAACTAACGGTATTCTTAATCCCTGCGCAATAGCCGTCTCCAAAGCTTTAAGTATTTGCGGTAAAACATGCGTTGGTGTAACCAGGTTGATATTGTGACAGCCTGATTCCTGCAGATTCAACATTATTTGCGCTAGCTCCGCAAAATTATATTCTCTGCCTTTGCCTAATTGGCTGAATTCATAATTCTGACAATATACGCAACCCATATTGCAATGACTAAAGAATATCGTACCACTGCCCCTTACGCCTGAAACAGGCGGCTCTTCTCCATGATGGCACATAAAGCTATAAATCTTAGGTAATCTCGCAGTCTTACAAAAACCAACTTTATTTTCCAGACGGTTAACCTTACAACTCCGGGGACAGATATCGCATGACTCAAGCCTACTAAAAAGCTGATCGGTAACTATCTTTAATTTTCCGCTTTTGCTTGACTTAAGGTATGAGGGATAATTTAACATATGTTTAATGGGTTAGAGAGGATGAGAACTTAAAAAAACCAGATTAAAACTTGCAATCTTAGCTAAGCAACTGATAGCCTAATACCGCCTGCAGGCGTTTTACGCTATGGCGCGCCGCGATATGGCCAACCTCATGGCCGACTACCACGGCTAATTCATCATCGTTAGCCGCTGCCATCAGGCCGCTGTTAATATAAACGCTGCCTCCGGGTATAGCAAAAGCATTGAACTTTTTTCATCGACTATATTAAAATAATAGCTTAAATCCTTACGGTCAGACACCGCAGCTATCCTTTTAGCTACCCTCTCAAGGAGTTCCTGCATCTTAGGGTCATTAACCATTCTCTTCTCATGGCTAATCTCATTAGCCATATCCGAGCCCAAGTTGACTTCGATCTTTGTGTCAATAAATATAGCTGAGCTTACTTTATGGCACATAGAGTTTTCTGATATTATTAAAAATGTCGATATATTCCCGGCTGCAGTAATCCGGATAGGTCCAAGCATTAGGAACAAATGAATTACTCCGGTAACTTAGCGTTATCTCTGCAAAAATACCTTTACGTAAATAGATCCTGTGCGCGTAATCTTTAGTCGAGGCAAGCACCAATTTGGCTAAATCTACATATCCCGGATCAATATTCACCTGGCGAGCCCCGGAGTTTAAAAATTTTGCTTCCAGCCTGTTAGCATAAAGCTTGATACGGTATAAATCCTGAATAGGCATTAACTTGCTAAAGCTAACAAATCTTCTCTTTAAGCCAGTGCCCATCTCCTTCTCATAATAAGCAGTGTAATTAAAATCAATAGGTTCTGACTGAAAATCGATCTTACCAAATTTTCTTTTAAGTTTATCCCTGGATTTGATAAAAAAAGCCTCATCCTTATAGATGAAGCCTATGGCAAGCTTGACTTGCGGATTATATTTTCTGACTTTTCCCAAGTGGTTAGAAAAACTGGCGATTAATGCAAGAACTTGCTTATATACGCAGCGATCTTTTTACGTTGTTCAACGCGCATTTGGTTAAAGAATATGGCGATGTTAAACCCGCCCCTGGTTTCATCTTCGCTCCTTACAACTACGCCCTTACATTCAACAATAGTATTTTTATCAGTCTTAACCTTATTAGGCAGACTTAATTTCACGGAGATTTTAGTAAAAGGCGGGATATACTTTTCCAGATGGCAATAAGCCCCTACGCAACTGATATTATGCGTAGTGGTAGAAAAATCATATCCGTTTACCGCAACATTAAACGGTAACTTATGCTCTAAGCGCGGATGAATCCTGCGTTCTTTAACGCTTTTCATTATTTCTTCTCTGCTCCACCCTCTGTCTTGGATTTATCAATAAAAGCACGCCAGCATTTCTTACTGCAATAGAATTTACCATTACGATAATATTTTTTTAACTTCTTGATCAGTTTATTACAAGCCAGACAATTGGTTTGTTTTTCTGCCTTAGGCTTTGCTTCTGTTTGCGCTTCTTTAACTGCTTCAGGTGCCATTTATAATTTTCCTTTCATTTAGTTAAAACTCATTCCAGCTGCATGTTCACAAAATCTCTAAGATAGTTTTTTTCCAGTGTATTAAACTCCGTAAACTCTACACCAGTTTGATTGCGATCAGAATGCGCCACAGGCGTTGACCAGGCCACTTTGCCGATAGGCCTGAGTACCCGGTTTAAAACATTGACTTCAAGCATTACAAAGGTAGAGGTTGGGATAAATTTATCACTAGTAAACCTTAAACCACCACAGCTGATATCATTACCGAGAACATTATCAAAATCCGGCCTGCCCCTAAGTTGATAACGTATTTGTGAGTGAAAATCTACCCGGGGAAAACAACGATTTTCTTTTGATTTTCCTAAAATGGCCATTTGTGCATTTTGTTTTGAGGAAACTGTGGCTATTTCGCATACCTCTTGGAAAAAATATAACACATATTTATAAATATGTCAATACTTTACAAACTTTGCATTCCTGTTATAATAACCGCGAGGTGAGCAATGTATTGCCAATTTTACGGATTAAAAGAAAGGCCTTTCAATGTGACCAGCGACCCCGCCTTTTTTTTCTCCAGTAAAAAACATAAAGAAGCTATCTCCCACCTGGTTTATGGAGTTTCCCAAAGAAAAGGGATTATCGTTTTGACCGGAGAAATCGGCACCGGCAAAACGACCATCTGCCGTTTCTTCTTAAACCACGTAGGTAAAAACGTAAAAACAGCTTTTATCTTAAATCCCGCCTTCTCTGAAACACAGCTCCTGGAATCAATCATTAAAGATTTCGGAATCTCTCCCAAAAGCAAGAGTAAACTGGATATGGTTTGGGAATTAAATAATTTTCTACTGCGAGAATCAAATACGGGAAACAATCTGGTGCTGATTATTGATGAGGCGCAGAACTTAAAACCCAATTTGCTTGAACAGATACGCCTGCTTTCAAACCTGGAAACAGAAAAAGAAAAACTGCTTCAGGTAATTCTAGTGGGCCAGCCGGAATTAAACAACCGGATTAATTTATATGACTTAAGGCAATTGCGCCAGAGAGTCATGGTCAGATATCATATCGGGCCGCTTGATAACGATGAAATAAGATCTTATATAAACCATCGCCTGAAGGTCGCCGGCGCCCAGAGTAGGCCAGAAGGTCATGCCTGCCTGCCGGCAAGGCAGGGTTCGGCTTCCGATAGCCAAAGCCAAGAAATTAAATTCAGCGATGAAGCCATCGATTCAATAAGCCGTTTTTCCGGCGGGACACCCAGACTGATTAATATGATCTGCGACCGCGCGCTCCTAGCCGGTTTTGTCAGCGAAACTAATCACATTGATTTTAATATTATAAAAAGATGCCTCGATGAGCTGGATAGCTATTCTATTAAGGCAGGGTGATTTATGAGTATAATTAATGAGGCGTTAAAGAAAACTGAAGAGTCTATCCAAAAAAATTCGCTTAAAGTAACCGCCGGAACGAATAAGAAACCAAGGATCAAAACTTATCTATTTTATATTTTAATACTTGTTGCCGCCCTGTTCCTAGGCAACATTGTGTTTACGATTATTAACCGTAAGGTTGAGACCCCTCTTGAATCTGAACCCCCAGCTAAGGAAGTCCCCATATTAGACCAAAAACCAGAAGCCGTGCAAACGCTACCTGCTATTACACCGCCCATCTTGCCTGAAAAACAGGACAAACCGGAAAAGAAATTCATCTTAAACGGAATATTTTTTTCCGATAATGACGGTTATGCCTTAGTAAATAATCGCATTGTCAGGGAAAATGATTTGCTTGACGGGGCAAAAGTAGAAAAGATTACCACAAATACCGTAGAGTTAAATAACGAAGGGAATATTATTACTCTTTCCACCAATAGATAAACTTAAGCGATTTTCCTAATCGCTTCTTTTATCAAATCCAGCGCGACATTCCGTGCAAGTATGGGCCTGGCAATCCCACGGATCAAAACTAGTTTGTTTTGTTTGCCGACAAACTTCTTATCGTGATAATAAGCATTAATGATCTTATCCATAGATATGCCTTTTAGTTTTACAGGCAGGCCATAAAGCTTAATTAAATTCTCAATACGCAGGGCTAACTTTTTATCGATAAGCCCTAGCCTGCGGCTCAAATCTGAAACTACCACCATACCCAGCCCCACTGCTTCACCGTGATTATAGCCCTTGTAACCGCAGGCAGACTCGATCGCATGGCCAATCGTATGACCGAAGTTTAAAATCGTCCTTAAACCCGATACCTCTTTTTCATCCCGGCTGGCTATTGCCGCTTTAATGCTGCTGCAAGAACTGATTATTCTTTCTAATACCGCAGGATTAGCCTTAAACACATCTTTGTGTTTATTTTCCAGGTAACAAAATAAATTATTATCCCTGATAATGGCGTACTTAATTACCTCTGCCATTCCTGAAGCAATCTGGCGCTTGTCCAGGGTTTTTAAAAAATCAACCTCGCTAAATACAAGCCGGGGTTGATAAAACGCGCCGACTAAGTTTTTGCCCAAGTCCAGGTCAACCGCAGTCTTGCCTCCGATAGCCGAATCCACCTGAGCCAATAAAGTCGTAGGAATCTGCACATAAGCAATGCCCCGCTTATACACTGAAGCAACAAAACCTGCCAGGTCCCCCACTACTCCGCCGCCGAAAGCGATAATAAAAACTTTTCTTTTATGATCAAACTTAGCCAGGTCTTTAATCACACGCCCGGCACTCTCCAACGACTTGCTTTTTTCACTATCCAGAATAATTTTAAAACGACAGTTAAAACCAGCCTTTAACAAAACTCCGGATAGGGTTACGCCATATTTATTTCTTAATAGCGCGTTGGTAATAATATAGGCATCTGATCCGATATTTAATTTCTGTAGATAGCCAGCTAACCTTTTAAGAATAAGCTTGCCGATAATTATATCGTATGATCGTTTACCTAAATTAACTTTTACTTTACGCATCTAAAAACCCACCCCCATAAGCCTGATCACTAAGGCCACCATCGGCCAAAGAAAGCGGTCAAATACACCCAGCCAGATAAACGCGAAAAGAATAATAAAGCCATAGCGTTCAAGGCTGATATACTGCTGCGACAGGCGTTCAGGCAATAACCCCATCAAGACACGCGAACCATCCAACGGCGGAATCGGGATCAAGTTGAATAAAGCCAAAACAACATTAATTAAAAGTAAATTTAAAAGTAGATAAACAGGTATGCCTGAAAGCGGAATAAATTTTAACACTTGAGCGATAATAAAAGCAAGAATAAGATTTGCCAGCGGACCGCTTAGGCCAATCCAGATTATATCCTTTTTGGGATTTTTTAATGCCCGGTAATCTATGGGCACAGGTTTAGCAGCGCCGAAAACAAAATGTCCGGAGCTGGATAAAAAAAGTACAAGCGGCAGGAGTATAGTCCAGAAAAGATCAATATGCGCCAGCGGATTTAAGGTAAGCCGGCCGGAAAATCTAGCCGTAGAATCGCCTAATTTATAGGCAGCCAAGCCATGCGCAAACTCATGCACAGTCATAGCAATCAATAAAAGCGAAAATGATATAGCAAATGAGATGATTAACTGCGGAAGGCTCAATTCAGTACCTCGATAATAGCTACCTCAATAATCGGATACCTGCTATTTTTTGGGCTGATTAATTTACCGCTAACTTTAACCTTATGATAATTAAGGCTGTCCAAACCTTTGCGGTTGCCTTTTAAGAAGTATATCTCCTTGCTATCGGTAACCAGCTTATGGGTTGCCTTACGCCATAATACCATTCCATACGGGCTGACCGTGCCTTCAATAACCATCTGCTCAGACGGCTGCAAAGCTGCCGTGGTTTGGCCTCCAGTTGCCAAAGCCGCAACTGGCTTTTCATCTTCTTTAGGCACAACTATCTCTTTATTGACAAATTTTTTATTTACCCAGCCATAGCTCTGGTGTACTGGCTCAATCTTATACCAGCTGCCTTCATCCTGAATAATATTTACCACCGTTAAATTATCAACTTTCCCAAGAATCCAGGATGATTCGCTGGGACAAAGCCGTATATTTACCCTGTCGCCAGTTACCTTAGCACTGGAACATTTAGCCGAAGAATTGTTAATACATTCTACCAGCTCCTTTTTTACATAAGAAGGCGCTGCCTTGGGAAGGTGAATCTTATACCAATCGTAAACCTCAGAAATTACTTCTACCAATTGTCCTTTAGAGAGAGCGCAGACAACCGTTGAGCTTACCGTAGAATCAACACGTACATTTATATCATCTGCATTAATCTGCCCTGTAAATGCAGTAAAGTCAGCCGCAAACACAGTTCCTGCAAAAACAAAACCCAGCAGGAGGACAAATAAAACTATTTTATACTTAATGTTTTGCTGCATTTAATCATCCTACTTTTTCTCTTGTGCCTTAGGAGCGGCTTTAGGAGCTGCCTTAGTTGCATCCTTTGCCCCTGGTGCTGCCGCTGGCGCTCCGGCTTCGGTAGTAGTCTCAGCCTTAGCTACCTTCTCTTTCTTAATTTTAATCCTTAAGGTCTTGATCTTCGGCAAGCCATAAACCGAATCTCCTTCTTTCCACTTGCCCTTTTCCTGCATTTGCCTGATGCGCTCTGTACGCTTCAATACTGAGCGGGTCATCTTGTCTTTTTCCGAAATAACTAATGACGGATGTATTGACATTTTTACAACCTCCTTATGCGGCAACCAGCGTAGGTTCTCTGCAGTTGAGTCAGCAAAGGTTGCGCGCTCTCTTGATTAGAAAATTTGCCTACGCACAAAATAATATAACTGCCTTTCGCAAAAACTAACGGGGCCAATCCTTTTCTTGCCAAGGTTTGAGCCTGGCGCAAAGCAAGATTCCTGTTTTTAAAAGCCGCTACCTGGATAGTATAGCTTATTGGCTCAATATTATTATTTGAAATCAAAACGCTGCGCCTGCCTTTTTCTACTCCTAAGGAAAAAGAAATAATACTTAACAAAACCAAACCCATAATTAAAAGCAATGCCTTTTCATATCCACGGATACGCGTAAAAAACGGGTTGGCGGCAGTACGCGGTTTATATTGGCCGCTGTCCAATTCTTTAGTAAAAAGCTCGTTTTGTGAATAATCCTGCTTTTCTGTCATGGCGCGATATAGTTAAGGGTTATCCTGTTGCAAGTAAATTCTTTTATTAAACTTCCTGATTACCTTTAAAAAAGAATCCACTATCTTAGGGTCAAACTGTGTCCCGCTTTTTTTCTTTATTTCCCTGACCGCTGAATCAATATCCATTCTCTGCCGGTATGGCCGTCCGTAAACCATCGCCTCAAAGGCATCCGCCACAGACATAATCCGCGCACACAAAGGAATCTGGCCGCCTTTAAGACGCGAAGGATAGCCTGTACCGTTATATTTCTCATGATGATGCATGATAATCGGGATAACCGGACGCAAAATTTGCAAAGGCCTCAAGATCTGCGCTCCTTTAACCGGATGCCTCTTGATAATATCATACTCCTCAGAGGTAAGTTTGGTGGTCTTAGTTAATATCTCTGACGGGATATCAATTTTCCCGGTATCATGCAGGAGGCTGGCGTATTTAAGGCTTTCAATCTGTTTTTCACCCAGATGGAGTTCACAACCTAAGGCGCAAACTAATTTACTAAAATGCGGCGAATGCGTATACTCCCGCGGCACACGGGTATTTAACAAAGTAACTAACGATTTAATGCTGCCAAAAACTATTTTTTGCTGCTCTTCATAAAGCTGCAGGTTTTTAATCCCGATTACCGCCTGCTCCGCCATATTCATAAGCATCTCTTGATCAAATTTATCAAACGGCTGATTAAACTTAGTGCGCTTTACAATAATAAAACCCAGCACGTCTTCGCAGATAAGCGGAACACCAAGGAGGCTGCCTTTTCTGATTGCAGATGAACTTTTGATGATTTTTTCTTCAACCCTGCCGCTGACCTTAGTCCTTTTATCAACAATCAGTTTCTTATTGTCTTTGATCAAGCACTTGATGGTAGAGTATTTCTTACTTGAATCCAGTAAAACAATCAAACAGTACTGGGCATTAAAAAATTGGCAGAATAACCTGCCCATACGGCTGGTCAGCTCCTTAAGCTCATAAGTGGAGTTAAGTAAACGGTAGATACTGTGTACCGCGGATACTAAAAACCTATACTTTTTCGTAGGGGTTGAATAGTTTTTTGTATTCATCTAGGCAATAGCGGTCAGTCATGCCGGCTATATAGTCGCAGACTACCCGCTTTACTCCTTCCTTGGGGATCCTAAGTTGTACCTCAGAGGGCAGCTGCTTCGGCCGGGCAGCATACTCACAAAATAACTCCCGGATAAAACGTTTGGCCTTGATACTCATGCGCATAACCCGGTAATGATGATAAAGCTTCTGCATAAGAAACTGCCGGAGCGGCTTTCTTAATTGTTTAACCTCTTTGCTGAAATCCACTAACTTATAATTAATTTTCCGCAGGTCAGCATAATTTTTAATCTTAAACCGGCTAATCATGCTTTGAGTATGCTGAATCAGATCCGTGACCTGCAAATCAATTAACCCCCGGATAACCAGGTACTTGCGGCTATTCAAATTAATTTTAGCATATTTCTGGTCAATTTTGCGATTTATTTTTTCCCAAATCTCAAGCCCTTCCAGGTCTTTTTCTTTTATCAATCCCGAAGTCAGGCCATCATCCAAATCATGATTATCATAAGCAATTTCATCCGCGGCATCCACTAACTGGGTTTCTAGCGAAGGCATCCTTCCGGGAAAAAACTCTTTAATCTTAACCGCTATATCAAAAACCGAAGAATGCTTAACGATCCCCTCTCTTACCTCCCAGCTTAAATTTATACCTAAGAAATCCGGATAACGCTCCTCCAGATAATCCACTACTCTTAAACCCTGAAGATTATGATTAAACCCTCCGCTTTTAGCCATCAACTCATTAAGCACCTCTTCTCCTGAGTGGCCAAAAGGCGTATGCCCCAGATCGTGGGCTAAAGCAATCGCTTCGGTTAAATCAGTATTCAAACGTAATGCCCATGCAACGGTACGGGCAATCTGGGAAACTTCAATACTGTGAGTCAGCCGGGTTCGGTAATAATCTCCTTCATGGTTGACAAAAACCTGAGTTTTATATTCTAACCTTCTAAAAGCGGCGGAATGTATAATGCGGTCGCGGTCGCGCTGATAGCATGACCGGTAAGGGTGCTCTTCTTCTTTATGCACGCGGCCAAGCGAATTACAACTCTTGGCGGCATAAGCAGCAAGAAATTTATCTTCAAATTCTTTAATTTTATTTGTCGGCATTTTTTAAACACCTGGCTAACTCATCCAAGGATTGTGAAATAATCTTGGTATTTGAAATAACCGGCATAAAATTAGTATCGCCTGTCCAACGCGGAACAACATGCATATGCAAGTGCCCGGTAATACCGGCTCCGGCTGTACGGGTGAGGTTAAAACCTATATTATAACCTTGCGGCCGCAGGACTTTTTGCAGTAGCGCCTTTGCCTTATTCAAACATTTAAATAAGTCCAAGACCTCCTCCTGGCGCAACTGAGATATATCGCGGATATGCCTCAAAGGAGAAATCAAAAGGTGCCCGTTATTATAAGGATAGATATTTAACATAACAATGGTAAAGCTACTCTTAAAAATTACGTAATCCTTAGAAATACTTCTTTTGGCGGAACAAAAAATACACCCCCTGCTCTTACTTTTACCGTTTACGTAATTAATCCTCCATGGAGCCCAAAGTTTATCCATTTTTAAATCTTAATTATCCTGGCATTAATCCCTTCGTTTATTTCGATTATGCCGTAAGAATTATACTCCGCCATAAAATCAGTCGCGCTGCCGGGGTTAAAAAATAATACCCCGTCTATAAATTCATTCATCGGCTTATGTGAATGCCCAAAAACAATAATATCAGGCTTATCCTCCTTAAAAGCGTTTTTAAGCAGCTCAACCAGATTCAAAGGAGCCCCACATCCATGCATGAGGCCGATCTTATAACCTGAAACTTCAATGATTTCCTTTTCCGCATATTTATTTCTCACTGCCTCCTGATCCATGTTCCCGACTACAGCAACTACTTTTGGGCAAACGGATTTTAATTCATCAATCACACGCAAATCTACCATATCCCCGGCATGCATAACCATATCCATCTGCCTAAAAACATCAAGTATAATTCCAGGAACATGCTCAGATTTACTTGCAATATGTGTATCAGAGATTACCCCTATTTTCAAGCGATCACCCGTGGTTTTGAGAACAAATCCAAAATCTGGTTTAGGCTGTTTAAATCCCAGGTCCAGACCTTCTCCTCCAACGCCCTCAGCCTGGCATTAGGATCAATTTCCTTCAAAGTAACAATTATCTTACGTTGTGATTTATGATGATATTTCTTACACTCTTTGGAAAACTCAGTGATATCCTGCTCAGTAAGAGCGTCAGATTTAATCGCCATAATCCATAACGCATCACTGGAGCGTCCCAATAAACCATCCTTTAGAAAACGGTAGTTAAAAGCCAGCGATTTTACCTCGCGAAAATGATTAAGCCTGATTTTCTTACGTTCAATCTGCATAAGGTCATCTTCAAATAACTGCAATAGCTCAAACACCCGGTTAGAGAGCGGTTTTTGCGACTGTTTTAAAAACTCCTGAATAAGCTCTTCTATTGCTTCACGGAACTTTTCTTTCTGATTCTTGGCATCATATGACAGAGAGCGCATTTTTTCCTGGTAAACAAAACGCATCCAATAGGCAAATAAACGGTCACTCACCTTAAGAAAATCTCCGCTTCGCGTAATAGCGTCCAGTTCCAAAAGGTAGTTAATCCTAGTATAAAGTTCTTTTTTTTGCTTATGTAAAATATGGGCGATATCTTTAATGCGGTTGCGACCGCTGGCGACTAAATACAGCACAGAGATATAATCATTGCTAGCGGAAGAATCCAGGAAACGCTTAATATAATTAGAGAACCTCTGGTTAAGAATCCCTGAGGTATCAAACAACAGATCCTCAAGGATATCCGCAAGATTAATATGGGTATCATTCTCTTCCGGCCTTTTAGACAAGGCATCTGATATGAGCTCCAGATAAAGCGGATAACCGCCGGTAAAGTTAATTATAAAATCTTTTATCCCTGGATTAATTTTTAAGGCCGGCAGACGATAGTCGAGATAACGGCCGCTGGTATGCATATCAAAAGGCTCTATATTAATTACCTCAAAATTCCCGAATAATAAAGAAAGCTGCTTAGAAAGGATTACCCTGGTTTTAAACATCATTGAGCTGGTTATGGCATAGAGGGTATTTTTCTGTAAGATAAGCAGCTTACTCCAATCCCGATATAAATTCTTTATGCCAATGTTCTCCAGATTATGAAATTCATCCAGAAAAAGAACGGTAAATTTGCCTGTTTCCTGGTGGATTAATTCAGGAAGGCTAAAAAGCTCAGTGATGCTATTAATCTTTTTTCTTCGGGATAAATCATTAAGTATGGAATTAATTTTGAGCGTCGTATTGGGGATGTAACTTGCAGACTTGTTAAGCAAGAAATCCAAGTCTTCTTTTAATGTCAATCCGCTGTTTAAAAGAAAATTATATAATAACGCGCCGATGAACCTTTTGGCAAAATCCCGGAAAGACTCAGGCCTTACCTCCAAAAACACTGTAATTATCCTCGGATCATAAAATTTATCCAAGAATTTATAGACAATACTGGTTTTGCCGACATTTTCTTCGCCGATAATAGCGATATTCTGCCGATAGCCTTCCTTCAAGCTACTGATACGCTTTTGTAATATCTCTAGATAGTTTCTTCGGTCAAAAAATTTATCTTTTATCATTGCAAATAAAATAGCGGATTCTGGGGCATAGCGCCTTTGCGAATCTCAAAATGAAAATAATTATTCTTGCCCTTAACAGTTGAGTTGATGCGACCAATCAATGCGCCCCTTTGTACGCTCTCACCCGGACGTACAAGAAACTCTGAGGCCCTGGAATAAACACTGCGCAAACCGTTACCGTGATCAATAATAATCGTCCTGCCAAAATTACCTAGATCAGAAGCATAAAAAACCACCCTTCCGCTGCGTGATGCCAAAATATTCGTATCTACGGAAACCTGGATGTTTATCCCTTTGTTGATTAAATTTTGATAGCAAGCGCCAAAACCAGCAACTACCCTGCCTTTTAACGGCCAGATAAAATCATCTCCGCTGGAAAACACCGGCTCACTCTGAGGTTTAAGGCGATTAGGTATTAACAACACCTGGCCAACCTCAATAGTCGCATCCTCTGAGATATTATTCGCCCGCAGAATGTCATCAATACCTACATTATACATCCTGGATATCCTCCAGAGTGTCTGTTTTGGCTCTACGCGGTGATGCAGGCCAGGAGTAAGCTGACGAGAAATAGGCGGCCTTGGGCCCGTATAAGTCGGGCTACTTGCGCAACCCGCAGCTAAGAAAAGCATTAATATTATAATAAAGTTCTTCATATAATCTAAAGCGGGTGAGCGGAATCGGACCGCCATATGCAGCTTGGGAAGCTGCCATTCTACCACTGAATTACACCCGCATTACCTAATGCGCACTCGCGTAACTCCGATAAACGCGAGGTGCTGCAAACTATTTATTCGCACAATCTTCCATAAGTTTAATAGAACAATATTTCCCGCACATCGTGCATACGTCAGAAAGGCTGGGCTTACTGGATAAGCGGTATTCTTTTGCCTTTTCAGGATCAATAGACAATTGAATTTGTTTCTTCCAATCCCTAGCCTTTCGGGCAACTGAAATATTCCTGTCCCAGACTATAGCCAGTTTTTTACGTTTAACCAAATCTCCGGCGTGAGCAGCAATACGCGAAGCAATTACCCCTTCCCGCACATCACTGACCGTTGGATGGC